>ERZ807291.5340-NODE-5340-length-16217-cov-5.477726_pt1 | contig 16217 bp, 18 predicted proteins | sample MGYA00521257_ERZ807291 | MGnify/ENA primary metagenome ERZ807291 (study PRJEB31413, sample SAMN03169783) | marine metagenome | biome: Marine; feature: Water; material: Subsurface seawater | place: North Sea | collected 2011-04-28 | depth 1 m m ...
CGATACGATTTATGGAATCGATACTGGCTGTGAATTGGAATGTATAAGCGGTGAGAATGAATGAGCACTTCTCAATGTAGATGTACTCGCCCGAAGGTCTAAAATAGGATACAAAAGACACATAAAGATATATTGCAATCATATAAGTATGAGCCATCTAAGGGCAATCAAAGAAATGTACGAGGAGAGCATCAGCTACCACAGCCACATGCTCAGGTTGTTGTCGCAACTTAGCAAAGAAGAATACGCGGAAATGGAAAAAACGTTTTCCTACGACCTCAGTCAGACCTTCAACAAACACACAATGGCGTTCAGAATTCGCGAGGCGCGCGACAGACTCTACTTCATAGAGAAACAATACAACGCAGACGGAACGGAAAGGGACGACTGCGACCATGACATTGTCAGGGATTTAATTGACATAGACCCAGACAACTCGGTTATGGTCGAATATTGCACAAAGTGCGAGAAAACGTTTAAATAGCCCAGGATACTTTCGGCACTCTTTGTATGTGCTATGTATACTTGCTGGAATCTACATCGGGCGCTACCTATGTAGGCGCAACTGTCGATCTGGACCATCGTCTTCGACAACACAACAAGGAAATCAAGGGCGGGGCGTGCGCTACCAGTGCCAAAGTAGCCAAGGGGGAGACCTGGGCGCGGATATGTCACGTGGAGGGGTTCCCTGACTGGAAAGCCGCCCTCCAGTTTGAATGGGCATGGAAGTTTTATAGCCGCAAGCTACCCAAGAGAATGCTGCCGCGCGACCGCAGACGCCAGGCACTGGAAACACTCGTCTCTTTAGACCGCCCGACAAGCAAAGCAATCGCTTATACGGAATGGTCAACACCTCTTTCGGTGCACTGGTCAACCGAGGTGACTAACTAAATAATATACAACATCACAGAGGGGTCTATTTTTGTCTGTGATGTTACGAGACGCAACGATGCAATTTGCATTTAATACTCGGAGTAGGGGACATTGTTGCCGCCGCGAGACACGAGGTAGTTGTATTGGTTCACTGTCATACAAGCGCACCCGCTTCCGTTGGAATAGGCGTTGGGGCAGCATTCAGGCTTGAACTCGGTATTGGCAAACATATCGAGCTCGCCCTCGGGCAGAGGAACCTGTTGAGGAGGTCGATTCAATATATCTTGTGCGCCGGCACTAGGCTTTTCGCCGCTTTTAATCACGAGTGAAGGAGCTCCCCATTTAGAAGTATCGACGGGCGCGTCCTTGCCAAGAGAATATTGCTGGAAGTTGTTCACGTCCAGAGGCCCGCTTTGAAACCCCTCGTTTTTTCCGCAACTCATACAGGCCCATGATGTCTGGGCAAACATGATAAACGCTATTACCGCAGCAATAAGAAGGATTTCCAAACGAAATTTAAATCCACCGATTGAAAGGTTCATATACATACTTCATAGATAATAAATTTACTCTGGTTTGTCGATATACTTGTTATAGTCGCCCACTCGCTGGTTATCGACTATGAAATAGCCCGCGGTCGTTAGTAAATGTCGAAGGGTAGATGATTTTTCTAAATTATCAGGTTTATGGAGGCCGTTGTAAATATTGGCGCGGTTACGTATCATACTTCTCTCAACCTCCACAATTCCGTAGACAACAACGCCATTTCTTAATTTGTCGCCTATGCACACCTGGCTAATTTCTTTGTCCCGCACAACCCCGTCCATATTCACCGCCACCTTTCCATCGAATCCTCCGTCGAAATAGCTATGTATGAACCCCAAATCGCCTGGTTCGGCGTTGACGTTGAACTTTTCGACAACCTCCTCGCGCAATCCCTTCTCGATGTCTGCGTCAATCTCGTCCCAGTCTATAAATTTCGTATCATTCACAAGGATATGTTTCGACGTGGTGTTTAAACAATATATCACCGGCTTGTTGTAATCAAAGAGTACATTGGCGTCGGGGTGGTCGGAAACAAGGATCCATCTGTGTTTGTACCTCACGCGGTGAGATCCGCTGACGATGACATTGTTCACCATAAACATCTTTTCATCGCTTGCACTCAATGTTAGTTTGGCTGTTACGATCCCGCTGTCCGCTAGCCTGTCCCCCACATTGACGTCCTTGATCGGTTTGGTGGTGTTGTTTTCTAGTCGAATCATCGTATCTCCGTCAAAACACTTCGGCAGCGGCTTTCGTTTCGGCATATCAAAAAGAGTGACTCTCGGGGATATCCCCAAACTTGCTCGGGAAAAGGTGATGATCAGTACGAGCATTGTCGTAATAACAATATACGAGGTGGTGATGGATCCTATCATCCCAAGTATATAATACAGCATCCACGGGTAGAAAAATACAGCCGCGGCAGCCATTGCAAATAACGCCACCATTACGAATGCTAGAATCACAAGCACATTCGCAGCGTTTGAGATGATGATTCCCATTAAAGCTTTTAGCGTATAAAAATTACCCATCGCAGTATTTAACCCCACTTCCATTATAGCAGTGATTTTCCCCATCAGATCCTTGGTTTTTATCACGACCTCTTGGATCGGAATGACTATTTGAAGAAGTCGCTGGTATACATTCTTTACAATGAGTGCAATTTTCGATCTAATGTAGGATACCATATGACGTATGGAATTGATGCGTTTCGACAAAAAGGTATAAATGGTCAAGAGAGAACTAAACATGCTTTCCAGTGGCTGCATCGCCTTTGGTACCGCAGCTTTCAGTATATTGGTGACACAATAGTCCAGGTTGTCCTTTGTGTATTGCAAAACGGATCTGTCGCTGGGTTTGTTTATAATCCCAGCCATAGGGATCACCGATGCGTCGCATCGTCTATTTGTCCAGTCATCTCGTATGGGCTGGTGGTTGTAGAGCGTGTTGAAGTATGAATATGCTACAAAGAGAACAACAAATAGAATGATGACGATCAGTACTTTGGTTCCGTACAAATCACTATAGCTCAATGACTTGTACAACTTGGATATTTTGCTGGTTCTGTTATTCATATATTCGTCCATATATTATAACGACAATAAAAGAAGTAGGTGTAAACATAATATTACCTAATTATATAGATACGTATGGGGTCATGTATATCATATCATACTCAATCGTCGTCGCTCCCCTCCTGCGAGCTATGCTGTGAAATTATCGCGCAAAAAAACTATCTAGGTTGCTCGGTATGTGGTCATACGTTCCACCCGAAATGCATACATCAGTCAGTGAATGATAACATGTTTCTGTGTGTGTACTGCGAAGAGGAAACGTTGAAAATGTGTCGGATGAAACCCACCCAAGTAAGGGCGCTCCCGCAAGCAAAGAGATCCGCCCGCTACCGCAACACGTTGTGAAATATACAATATCACCCGCATAAGGTGCGTGATATTGTGGTCTTGTAATGAGTATTGTTCGTTACACATTGCTGTATAGATCATCGTCTTCCCAGTCCCAAAATGTCATCTCGCCTATCTGGATGCGGTGGTCGTCGGTGATTAGACAACTCAGTTCGTCTATTTCCTTATCCGGCATCGGGACTGCGTCGGGGTGGTCCTTTGTGTGTATGTAACCTCCTCCCGCAGACTTGACGAAATGGTTGCCGGTGACATAGACGTCGCCACCATCGATGCCTCGGCGGTTGAAGGCATAATACACATCGTTTCCATAGTTGGATAATTTCATCACCGCCATCACTTTGCTGCCGGTTTCAAGAACATCACCTAAATGTAGATTTTTCATCTCGCACACACTCCCATTCGATAGCTTGATCAAGGTAGAGGGGTGGAAGCAGGTAGATTTTGTCAGGGACCGAACCATTTTCCCGGGGGGACCATTCCATGTACTTTGGCCAGTTTTGATGGACCCGTCCACCAAGTTCATCACCACCGTCACGATGCCAACAATCTTCATCATCAGATCTTTGGTTTGAATGGTGATTCGCTGAAATTCAACGACAATCGCAATGATTACCGAGAAGACGCTTTTAATGATGAACGAGGTCTGGCTTCTCATGTAGGAAATCATCTCGCGAATGTTCAAAATGTTCACATCAGAAAAGTTGGCGATATTGCCTAGTCCGCCCAGAAGAGAATTGAATGGCTGCATCAAATATTTCATCGAGCTTCCCTGGATCTTTTGCACGCAATAGACAAAGTCCGCCGAGGGATCATCTGAAAAGGGGATAGCAAGGGGGTTGCACCGGTACTTTGCCCAATCATCCTTAAGTGCCTTCAACGACATAGTCACAAACACCCTGGTCGAGAGCGATATAAAAAGCAAATTCAAGACTATAAACAATATCCATGTGGTTCCTTTGATCATACTTATATTAATGGAACATAATTATTCGCCGGTTTTACGTAAATATTCACCTTCGTCTTCTTCGGGTTTTGCGCTTATGGCCCGCGCGCCGCCTTTTACTCCGTTTGTTCTTACGCGTCTTCCTTCTTCGTCTTCTCCCCCCTAGTTGCGGCTGTCCGATCTTTGAATCATTTTCCGCAGCAGAAGCGGCAGCAGCAAACGTTTTGGCCGAAGCAACGTTGTTCGCCTCCGTGTTTGTGGTAGTGACGCCAGGAGGTGTTGGTTCCACCGCAATCGTGCCCTCAGGAGCAGCGTTGGGGTAGGGCGCCATTCCACCTCTTGTTTTTCTCGTTCGACGTCGCGTTCCTGTCCGTCTTCTATACTTTCTATGCCCTCGGCGACGTCTTCTTGTCCCTCCACCCGACGCGGCAGTGATATCCACCAGCTTTTGCTGCTGCTCCGCTGCTTGGTCAAGTTGGTGGATCGATTCATCCATAGTCTGGGGAACATTCGGGTCAAACTCGAAATTTGATTTTAGTGCCAGGTTCGTCATCTATAGTATAATAGATATAGATAATATTTGAATATAAAAATAAATAGTCAGTAAACATACATAATGGACCCCAACACACAAATGGACGACAAGGCGAGACTCCAACTACAGAAGATGCTCAAAGAGGGGGACGTGCTGGACCAGACGCAACTCATTCGCGATCTAAAGCACAGCGTTGTGCTGAGAAAAGAAGTCGACGCGCTGATTAAATTACGCGATACCCACCAGGGAGACAACGACTCGCTCAACCTGGAGGCGATGATTGAGTGCAGTTTTTTGTTTAACTACTACACCGATCTCTACAACAAGATCCGCAAAAACGAGATTGACGTACAGATCCTGTACCAGTTTATCGAGGTACTTGCGCAAATCGAAGACGGCCGGATTGATCAGCACGAAGGGTCGTTTGCAGTTGGTACGCTACTCAAGAAGATTTACATCGACAGCGCACTCAAGAAGGCAGACGCGCTGGATGAGAAGTATGGCGACGAACCGCAGGTGGTTGTGGAGCCTATCACCATTTCATGGAAAGAATTCAAACATATCAAACAGACTTAAATGTTCCTTGTGTATGACAGCATAAGAAGAATTCTGTATATGACAACCAAACGTTCAACATCAACGACCCTAGTTATTGTTGAATCTCCCGCAAAATGCAAAAAGATCGAGGGGTTTCTGGGCCCGGGGTACAGGTGCGTGGCCAGCTTCGGACATCTCCGCGAACTGCCTTCTCTCAAACACATTGACGTTGAAAACGGGTTCGCACCCACCTTTGAAATCGCCGACTCCAAACGCAAACACGTGAATTCTCTCAAAAAGGAGATATCGCACGCAAGAGAGGTGGTATTGGCCACCGACGACGACCGAGAAGGCGAAGCCATTGCCTGGCACATCTGTATGTTGTTCGGACTCGACGTGCACACCACCAAACGGATTATTTTCCACGAAATCACCGAAGCGGCCGTTCAAGCGGCAATGAGGAGTCCCGTGAAAGTGAATATGAACGTGGTCCATGCGCAACAGACTCGACAGATTCTGGACCTTGTGCTCGGATTCAGAGTGTCTCCTGTGCTCTGGAAACACGTTGCCCACGCAGGTCTCTCGGCAGGCAGATGCCAGACGCCCGCGCTCAAACTGATCTACGAAAACCAGGAGGAGATCAAGGGGTCTGTGGGGCGCTGCGTCTATACAACCGCCGGGCTCTTTCGGATACATACCTGCATTGTCCCATTTGAATGGAACAAGGAACATACTGCGTCCGAAGACCTTCTCCATTTTTACGAACAGACGAAGCAGTTTCGACACGAATACTCGTGCACTTCTCCAAAAAAAGTATGTCGAGCCCCGCCGATGCCGCTCAGCACGTCCAGGCTGCAGCAAACCGCGAGCAACGAGCTTCGGTATTCGCCCAAGGACACAATGCGTCTGTGTCAGTCCTTGTACGAGGCCGGATACATCACCTATATGCGCACAGACAGCAAGAAATACGCCAAGGCGTTTCTCTCCGATGCCAGCAACTACATCACGCAAACGTTCGGCGACCCCTACTTGAGCAGCAACCAGGTCTTGCAGGACATCACCAATGACCAGGCAACGCCACACGAAGCCATTCGCCCCACCAACATAAGTGTTGGAGCCGAGGATCTTCCGGAAACCTGCACAAGCAAAGAGGTGCGGCTCTACAAGCTCATCCGCAACATCACCCTCCAGTCTTGTATGGCCCCGGCAGAGCTGTATTCCATCAAGGCCACCATTACGGCACCGGACGGCCACTACACCCACAAAAGCGAGAGCATGTGTTTCCCGGGCTGGATGTCCGCGGGCTCTTCGTCCAAATCCGACATTGACGAAAAAACCTACAAGGTATTGCTGGCGTCTCCTTCGACGAACGTCAACTTTACTAGCATTGCGTCGAAAATGACAATGAAGGACATCAAACAGCACTACACCGAGGCGAAACTCGTCCAACTGCTGGAGGAGCGCGGGATCGGGCGGCCATCTACGTTTTCCGCTATCATTGACAAGATCCAGGAGAGAGGGTACGTGAAGAAGCAAAATGTAACGGGGCAGAGCGTGGTATGCAAAGACTACGAAATGCTGCCAGATTTAACAATCAGCTCCACCTCCACCACCCGGGAGTTTGGCAACGAAAACGGAAAGCTGGTCATCCAGGCAACCGGTGTCATTGTGATGGAATTTCTGGAGAAGCATTTTGCCCCGCTGTTTCAGTACGAGTACACGAAGCGGATGGAGGATAGCCTAGACACGATTGCATCACCGACGAATGGAAACACCCACCCCGATTGGACGCGCGTGGCAGAGGAGTATTACGGACAGATTTCCGATCTCTTAACCTCGCTGGACACCGACAAGGCGAGCCAGGGCAAGGTGGCGTACAAGATAGACGACGACCACGAATACATCATTGGCAAGAATGGTCCCGTCGTCAAATGCACGTCTGGCGAGAACGTCTCGTTCAAACCAACCAACCCGGACCTGGACCTTCGCAAGCTGGAAAACGGCGAGTACTCGCTGGAAGAGGTGGTGGCTGCCGAGACAAAGGACGGAATCAACCTAGGGGAGCACAATGGACACTCCGTGGTGGTTAAAAAGGGGCGGTTCGGGCTATACGCAAAGTGGGGGACCGACAACGTGTCCCTGAAAACACTGGGGAACCGACCCATCGAAAACGTGCACCTGGAGGACGTTGTGCAGATCATAGCGACCACGTCGTCCGGGACACGGATCCTCAGCGACGACCTCTCGATCCGACCAGGAAAACGCGGACCTTACTTGTTCCATAAGTCAAAGGCAATGAAGAAGCCCGCTTTTCTCTCACTGAAGGATTGTCCATTTGACTTTATGACGTGTGAGGCAGACGCCCTGAAGCAGTGGATATACGATGTGCACAAGGTGTGACCAGGTGCCGCGACGCGGTCCAGAAAATGTACGTGATCCGTAACACATAACATAAAACAACTACAACCGGTCGTTGTTTTATGTTGGTTGCCGCGTAGGTCTAGAAATTGTTGCTGATGGATTCGGGGACGCGCATATTGTATGCCCTGTTGTTGTTCGGGCGCATTATGGTGAGCTCCAGGGTGAATGTGTAATCTGCATTACCAAAATCAACCAGCATTCCGTTGTGGTGCCGGAACCGAATGCTGAGTTTCCGGATTCTCTCCACGGGGGGGTTGTATATCTTGAAATTGTTGGCCACGTTCAGCTCTTCGTAGTAGTTGAACCCCTCGATGGAGGAGTTCATGGGTATCTTGGCAAAGGCCGCCTTGACCACCCCGTTTGTCTGGTTGGTTTCTTGCGTGAACTTGCTGTAGTTGTACGGAGCGGTCTCGTCCATCGAGTTGAGTATCCGGGTCTCCATATAAATATACGGAGGCGGATCGATGCTCAGCTGCATCGGGGCTTGTATGTAGTGCGCGGTAGCGCCGGGGAGAACAGAATTGGGCTGGAGCCAGATTCCCGATTGTCCAGGTAGATAATAAAACCGAGCATCGTTCGGTGCGAGAAGCTGTGTTGACGTCTCGTCGCACCGCGTGAACCCTAAATACCCCGGAAGCCCCCAGTCTTTAAACGCGGGCAGCGCGTCGCTGCCGTCACACAGACAAACCCCAGTCGATTCTTCGTATCTCGCGACATAGGTGTTGGTCAGTTCAAATGCGGAACTGGTGTTTCCTATCCAGAGTCGCCTATTCAACACGTTGTAGGTCACGACGAATTCGGTGTATCCTCCTGCCGCCTCCAGCGTGGTCTTTTGTGTGGGCGTAAGCGTGGAGGAAGTTCCCAGCAACAGATCGGTTACCGCGGCGTTCATTTTGTTCTCTATCTCGCTCCTCATTTGCGCGGGCGTGTATGTGCCGTCTTCAATGAGCACAACGTAATTGGAGGTGTATGCAGAGAGCGTGGTGTAGATCGCAATTTGGTCGGCGTCGGTCGATCCGTGGTCCGACGGATTGTATGGGTCGGTGATCGTAAAGGTCATTGTGACGTTTTTCTTGTCCTTGGAGAATGTGTTTATTTTAGCTGGAAAAAAGCCCGAGACCAATCTAAAGCCCTGCACGTTCAAATAGTCCTGCGGCAATTCAATCTCGAATTCGCTCGGATTCGGGTATTTCAACATATTTCTGTCTTCCGAGTGCACGGAGATATGCTGCTGCTCAAAAGTGTACTCTTGCGAGTTGGGTATCAATGGATGGGATGTTTGTGTGTTGAATCTGCTCATAGTATAATAATATGTGCTATTTTATTTTTATTAAAATAGTGTATTATATATAATGACAACTGAAATGACTAAACGGACCGACTGGTTTCGGGTGCTGTACACATCGCTCTTCTATGCGGGCATCATTATGCTGTTGTTCTCGATGTTGATCAAGACTGCCAGTCCCACAAACATTGTCATCGTTACCTACACCATTCTGGGCATCACACTGGGTCTCATTGCCACGCAGTTGTACCTGAAAATGAACGTAAAACTGGGTATGCTAGAGAGCATCACGACAATGACCTATGTCGTGAGCGTGGCGCGGTACATGGGACCCGTCTTTGTGGTGTTGGCCATCTTGTCGTATAGCCTGTTTCTCAACATAAGGTACCGGAAGGTGATTGACGAAAAGAGGACGTCTGCCCAATATTATACATTTAGCCGGATGTCCTTGTTTATCACACTGATCCAGATGATTGTCCTTTTTAACGGGATCGAAACGCCCAAATTCAAGACGGAACACATTATGCCTCCCATGTACAACAGCGGAATCTATCTCACCGGCGTGGTGAATGCGTTTGCCGTTCTTATCATGGGGTACATCTTGACGTCCTACACGACCGACGGGTTTTCTCTCCGCAAGTCGCTGGAGCTGATCAAGCCAGCTGCAGGCAAAGCTTCTTCCAAGTAAGAAAGTAAGAAAGAAAGAAAAAAAGAAGTCCTTTGCAATGTACGTGTAAATTATGAGTGAGCTATTGCGTGCACACACTCATAATTCCTTTATTGGTTCATTCGCTCATTATAGACCAACGACCTTGGAAAACTTGTAGGTCAGTCCGTAGCTGTTGTCGGTTTCCCATATTCCAGAGATTTTCAGCAGAAACGACGACGAGGACCCTTTTGGGGGACCGGACGAATATATCTTGAGGTATCCGTTGGTGAGCTGCTCGGCGATTTTGTACTGCGGGGTCTTGTTTTCTATTTTCTGTGCAATCTTGTCGAGAATGGTCTTCTCTATGTCCACCACGCTTGCCACGAGTTCCGCGCACTTGTCGACGTTGAAATCGCATTTGTATTTCTGGTAGTATTTCTCGTACGTGAGGTCGGAAAACAACATGTGGATATACACCCCATTCATGGTGAAGTTCGGGAGGCAATACAGGATGCGTATAAACGTCCCGTTGATCATGACGTTGTTCTTTATCGAATCGCAGAAATAGACGTTATTTATATCATATTGTGAAGTATTTTGCACTATGCTCATAGTGTATATGCCACTCATTTTTTGTATTGTTTTAGAGATAACTTAATTTCTGCACAAAGATCAGCACGGGAGATGTTGTGTAAATGTTAAATGTGTAAATACATGAAAGAAATTTAGAAAGATACGCATTGTTACATACATCATAGTATGAAATTTTTTGAAACCCATTTTGAGGAATATATTCAGTCACTGAAGGAATACAATCTCCACCCCAAGCTAGACAAGTATGTGGTCTCCAAGTTTCCGAGCAGCATTAAAGACCTAAAGAATGTGCTGTTCTACGGCCCCCCGGGAGTGGGAAAATACACCCAGGTGCTCAATATACTGAGCAAATACAGCCCCAGCGACTTGAAGTACGAGAAGAAAATGACATTGACGTTCAACAAACAAGACTACTACTTTAAAATCAGCGATATCCACTATGAAGTAGATATGGGAATTCTGGGCTGCAACTCCAAGTTGCTCTGGCACGACGTGTATCTGCAAATAGCAGACTCCATTTCCGCCAAACCCGAGAAGAACGGCATCATTGTCTGCAAAAACTTCAACGAGACGCACAGCGAGCTGCTGGACAACTTCTATAGTTATATGCAGAACAACATATCGGAGCACAACCACATTGTATTTTTCCTCCTGTGCGAGCACGTCTCATTCATCCCCGACAACATTGTTCAATGTTGCCAGACAATTAGTATTCCGCGACCAACTGCCGCGGCGTACAAGCGGTGCATGCAGACGCCCAAAAAAATGCCCGCCTTGCCCAGTATCGAGAACATAAAGGTGCTCAAGGGGGTGGATCTGCCCCTTAACTACGCGGACAAGATCCTGGACAACATCATCGAGTTTGTGCTGACCATTGAGAAGTTCAAGTACATCACCCTCCGCGAGTTGCTGTACGACATTCTCATCTACGACATCAACGTGCACGAGTCGATTTGGCACATTCTCTCCCGCCTTATCCAAGACGGACACATTTCCCCGGAAGACACGACCGATGTCTTGATGAAGACGCATTCGTTCTTTCGGTATTACAACAACAACTACCGCCCCATCTACCACATGGAGCTGTACGTCATTTACCTGATTCAGAAGATCCACAAGGATCACAAATTACTGAAACGATAAGGGCTTAGATACTTTGCAGCTATGCATGTAATTATGAGTGCAAGTATGGATCAGCGGATGGCCAGGGATATCCTGGAGTTTGATTACGACGAGCCGATAGACGAAACCATCCTCAAAAAGCGGTACCGGAAGCTGGCGCTGCAGTACCATCCCGACAAAAACAACAACGATGCAATGAGCGTGGAGGTGTTTCAGAAGCTGCATGACGCCTATACGTTTATGCAGTCGAGCGTGGGAATGGCGTCGACCGCCGACCCAATCGAGACGGCGGGGTCTGGCGGCGACGCCAAAGACTACGGGGCCACACTGAATCTCTTTATGGAGGCGTTCTTGAACTCGCACAACGTATCGTTTGCGGATATCATCAAGGACATTGTCATGTTCGGGTACAAAAAGCTGTCGCTGGGGTTATTTGAGAACATCGACAAGTACAACGCGTCGGAGATACTGCTCTTCATAACGAAATACCGCGGCATTCTACACATTGATGCAGAGACCATTGCCGGGGTCAAGGATATAGTCACCAAGAAGTTCGAGAACGACCAGTTGTATATTCTCAACCCGTCGCTTGCGGATATGCTGCAAACCAACGTGTACAAATTGTCGGTGGGCGGACAGACCTACTTTGTGCCGCTGTGGCACAACGAGGTGTATTTCGACGGCGACCAAGGCGACATCATCGTCAAGTGCATTCCCAGTCTTCCGGCGTCGATGTTCATTGACTACAACAATGCTCTGCATGTGGAAATAGAGAGAAAATTCTCGGTGTCCCTCTTTGACACGCGGTCCATCGCATTTCAGATAGAAGGGATGGACCTGCAAATAGACAACCTGGTGTTCAAGCGCGTCCACACGTACCACTTGCGCAATGTTGGGCTGTCCTACATCAACGAGGAGGACATTTATTCAGTGGACATGAAGGCGGGCATATACGTGAAGGTGACGTTCACGGACTAGTGTCTGATGGATACATACATACATACAACGTACGTAGATATCATATCATATCATATCATATCATATCATATACCATAGTGTTCAAGAACGTTATGGTATATAAATAAGACAGGGGTGCAAGGGTTGGGTTGAGTAGAGAGAAGAGATAACTTGTGAGACGAGACGCGCGAATGTGCCTATCTATCTTCTAGCAGCTAGGTCGTTTCAGTTTCGATACTATTTTTTTTCCTGTGTTTGCTATTTTTTGTAGTATGGTGGGCTTCTTCTTGGGCTCGAAAATCTTTTTTATCTTCCGCCCTATACCGCCAAAATAGTTTTTATCCACGCCTCTCATTTGCTTTTTTGAAATGAGCGGTTTCTTCTTCTTCTTCTTCTTTTTGGGTTTGGGTTTGGGTCTGGGTCTGGACCTGGGCTTAATTTTGATTTTGAATCTAGGTTTGGGTTTGGGTTTGCTTCTACCTCGCCGCCTATTCCGCTTTCCCTCGACAAACCCCTCTCTCCACTCTCCTTGCGCGGATTGTCATACGTTCCCAAAGGCAATGTCCTGGGCCATATAATAGGACGACGCCAGGACAATAAAGGGGAGAAGCACAATTAGCCACGAGATGGATCTCAGTCCCTTGCTGCACAACCAGTTGAGGATCCAGGCCCACACCAGTACCAAGAGAACGTTTATGCCCAAGGTGAGCACCTTGAAATTCTTGAAAAAGCCAACCAAGATACTGAACACGGCCAGGACGACGTACACTTGCGCGGGCGTGCAGTACTTGTTAATATCGGATACAAAACTACCTAGTTTCATCATTCTTTGTATACTATGAAAAGATAATATATACGCACTGGTCGTATATATTATTTACCGCAACAGGGCGATTACTAAAGATAAATTAGTTAGTTACATTCAATGCCGCCTATACTATGTTCTTGACTTCGTTCCCTTCCCTGACGGCGTCGGTGGCTTCCTTGGCCACAAAGAAGACCGACGCTAGCAGAATGAACGGAAGCAGCACGAGGATCCATGAGATGGCGGAGAGTCCCTTGCGGCACAGCCAGTTGAGGATCCAGGCCCAGATCACGACGAAAAGGCCGTTCACCAACAGGGTAAGGATTCCAAAGTTCTTCAGGAACGCCGAGAGTAATCCAATCACGGCGAACACCAGGTATAGTTGTGCAGGGGTGCAGTATTTACTGAACTCGAAATTTTTCATTATACTATATAAAAAGATAAAAAGATCACACGACAAGGGAAATACAACGAACAAAAGAACAGAACAAAAGAAACTTGACTTAGTTATCTTATATTACACAACAAATCCTAAATTATTCCTCCGCCGGGTTCTGTTCTTAGGCGACCTTTTTACGCACAACCTTCTTCTTCACGGGTGCGGGGGTAGGTTCGGGTTCGGGCTCGGGCTCGGGCTCTTCCTCCTCCTCGACCTCGACCTCGTCGTCATCCTCCTCGACGACACCACCCTCGTCGTCAGAGTCGGCGACGATCTCGTCCATCTCCTGGGCATCCTCGGTGGTGCCGGCAGATGAAGCAGCCTTGAGCTTGTTCTTATCCACATCGGTGAGCTTGATGAAGCACGTTCCCTGTAGAGATGCCTTGGGCTTCTGGACAACCGCCTGTAGCAGCTTCCAGGTCACACCAAACTTGCCGTTGGCAAACCAGAGTCCGCCGCACTGGATGACAGCTGCCACGTGGGTTCCCTTCTGCAGGTAATCGACCGGGGTAACGTCGGGCTTCTCCTTGTTGGGGAAGAGAATGGTGGCGTCCTCATCGTAGATCTCGGACTTCCACACGCCGTCCCACATAGGAAGCTTGATGCGCAAAGTGGGTGCCTTGCTCTTATCGGGCTCGCCGGACGACTTGTCCTTGGAGTACTTGAGCATCGGGGTCCAGAGGGCGCTGATCACCTCCTCGGACTTATGCACCTTTCCAAACCACTCCTTGGAATAGGTCAGCGCGTCGTTCTTGATCTTTTCCTCGAGAGCGTCCAGGTTCTTCAGGAAGGCAGAGGCCTCCTCGCTGGGGTAGTCCTCGCTGGGGAACTGGAGGGCCATCTCGAACTTTCCGTTGCTCACGCCGTTCTCATCCTTGTAATCGGATGCTCCCCAGGTGAGCATCAGCGGGGTGGAGATGCGGAGTCCCATGTTTGTCTTTTTGTTTAGAATATTTACGCTCTTGCCATTGGATGCATTTACCTTGGGTGCGGTGAACTTGATGTTCTCCGCGTTAAACTGGGTGCCTTGTACGATCGTGTCTGCCATCTTGCTATATGTTACCTACTCCATATCTCTTTATATTCATTTCATTTTTTTTTATATGGCACTGGTATGATAACATTTCTGACGACATATGGTAATCATTTGCAACCATATGTAGAAGGTGGATGGATTATTTCAATTGTTCACTTGATGCAACGAAACGTATGGCATTATAGAAAACATATCGACGCCAAACTTTTCAAAAGCCCTTTTCATAGCCTTTGTACCTGAAATTAAACGCTGACATTGTCGCAATAGTACGTAATATAAAGTAAAAAAAAATAATGGTTTGTTACATAGAGATTCATATAGCATGACATCAAATACGGAGGAGAGCCCATCAAACACAGAAGAGAGCCCATCAATACCAATCATTACTCGGGACATTATAGACGATGTTTCCAAAGAGACATTATCAAAATACACAAAAGCATGTATATTTGGAAAAGGACCAACGTTTAGAGTACTTGACAAATCTGAACACCCCGACACATTTTTTATCTGCGTGAACGATACAATCGCTCATTTGGATCAATGCGACATGTTTGCATTAAACGATATAGAAATTGCACAAAGACAAAAGAATGAACATTTTTCAAAATGCGATTTTATACTGGTTCCTAATTTTCCTCATAGAGACTATCATTGTCCTCGTAACATTAGGTATAGTAATGTTGTTGATATTGTCAAACCTGCATTTAAAGGGAGCGTGATCGTTTATAATTTAAGTACTGCACCAAACGACAAAACATATATTGACCTTGACACTGCAATGTCCACAAGCCATAACGCTCTTGATTTTGTATGCAAACATTGTAAAAATGTTACACATATAGATTTTTATGGCGTTGCGAAAGGTGTAAAGAAAGTCAAGAATGATGATGATACAGATTTTGCATTTTACAAAGGCCACGAATCGGTGGAAAATACACATCAACGTCATCGTGATCTATATGAGCAGACCATCAAAGTCATCTGCAATAAATTTGAAAAAACATATACGTTACATTAGATATCAATATACCAGAATATTATTCGCTTAATATGTATTCTATTTATCACAATAGCATACATAATGGTGAAAACAATCGCTGAAATCGGTATCAACCACAATGGATCCATTGAGGAATGCAAGAAGATGATTATGCTCTCCAAGGTAGCCGGCTGCGACTACGCCAAGATCCAGAAACGCAACCCTGACGTGTGTGTCCCCGAGCACCAGAAGTCCAAGATGCGCAAAACGCCTTGGGGCGAGATGACCTATCTTGAGTACAAGCACAAGATTGAGTTTAGTGAGGAGCAGATTAAGGATTTGTGCGAGTATAGCAAGAGCATCGGCATTGACTTCTTCGCCAGCGTGTGGGACCTGGATAGTGTAGCGGTGATGGCGCGCCATACCCGCATCGCCAAATTAGGCAGCGCATCCATCAACGACTTGGAGCTGTGTCGAGCCACGCGCGCGGCCTTTGACGTGGTCATTATCAGCACCGGCATGAGCACGGAAGAAGAGATTGACGCCGCGGTGGAGGCAGCCAAGCCTGATG
>ERZ807291.5343-NODE-5343-length-16213-cov-5.588934_pt1 | contig 16213 bp, 22 predicted proteins | sample MGYA00521257_ERZ807291 | MGnify/ENA primary metagenome ERZ807291 (study PRJEB31413, sample SAMN03169783) | marine metagenome | biome: Marine; feature: Water; material: Subsurface seawater | place: North Sea | collected 2011-04-28 | depth 1 m m ...
CTCCTGCTCCTTTATTCTCGACAACATCATTGTCAATTTGAGCTTTAATTGTTTCGACAATTGTATTTTCATCTTCCGTCAACGGTTTTTTTACTGGACAATTTGACATACTTATAAAGTATATGTATAAAAAAACTTTTCATTATACTGTTTTCCATCCACCCAAAACAAAAATGCGTAAATATACACTTGATGCTAAAAAATGTTCCGCACCTTTTTTCTAAATGTCTAAAATAAAAAATATAATTATATTTTTTTTATTTACTGTTTATTTTTTCGTTATAAATTCAGTTACAAAATTCGTAAATTCGTCATTAAATAGTAAATAAAATGCACTTGCGAATATAAGTAATTTATCGTTTTCACTACATTTTAATGAATTTCTTAATGGATTAAAACGAATCATTAAAATGATTGCTATAAATATTTGCGTTACTTTTGATAAATACCACGTGTAAACTGGATCAATATATGTAAATCCTATAATTGCTACAATATATGTTATGTATAATAATATGACTAATAAATAATAAACTGATGCAGATAAGTAATCGATTAAAGAATCGACAAAGTTTAATATATCTGTAATATATTTTATTATTACCTTCATTATATATATATAATGATTATTTTATACTAAACTGGTGTTTACCTGGTTTGATACTTGAATAAATGTCGTGCATTTCGCCATTTGTTTTATGGAAGATGCGTTTATATATGTACACGTACTTCGCAATCCACCCAAGTAATCCTGAACATTATTCGTTAATGGTATAAAATTTGTGTAATGCAGTTATAATTTTGTTTTGCATTAAAGACTGATAAACATCAAATGTACGTGTAGTATCCATATTCGCATAAAGAATAGACGTTCAAGATTTACAAGGGAACGACTATTAATTGTTGAACATTTGGGTCGAATTAATACATTTGAAAATCCAGTTTCATACCATATTCGATTTTATTCATCAAGAGGGTCTATAAATATATTCTTAATAATATATTTATATATCGGTTTCTTTTATTTTTCGTTGTTTATAAATTATCTCTTTGTTCTTTCTGAAAGACTTAGCCATACAATAGGACGCCATTCAACATAAGAACGCGGTAAATTGGCTGTTGGTAACCCGGGAAGAATTACTTGTAATAAATAATACATAACATCTCGCATCTTATTCATATGAATATCATCCATCGGTTTTTTGTATTGAAAATACATATTAAATACATCGATCGCCTTTTGTGTTGGCCTATTTTTATTCGGACCTTTTTCTATAAAAAATTCTTTAATAAATGCATCTATCATATCATTTAATGTGGTTTCTGTAGTTGTTTGATTTTCATCGGTAGTAACATAACCATCTATTTCAGCAGAACCAATGGTAACTACATTCGACGAACCAGGCATATTTTGAACATTTCCTATATTTGAACGGCTTTTATCATCCCATTGTGAAGAGTCTGTACTTTGATTGTATAAATCATTTGAACCGTCTGAACCGTCTGTTTTATCTTTATCTTTATCTTCTTGTTCTTTATACCATGAAGCGGCGACACCGTCTAAACAACTACTTGGACATCCTATACCACAACTATTCAATTTATCTTTACCACAATTTTGTTGACCCCCTGAACCTCCACCGGAGCCGTTTTCACCAGTCCCCGATGTTCTTGAACCACCACTACTTTGTGTAGGATCAATTTGTCCCCCATTATCAGAAAAAGCAGAATATCTACCCGATGTATAGGAATCCGCATAAGGTTGCCCTTTATACATTAAATATGTAGGTGTTGGCTGAACCAATACATTGAATGTGTTCATACCCGTCCATTTTACAGGAGGCCAAAATTGTTCGGGTTCGGGCACTTTAACACTCTGTATATTTGGAATAACAATGTTCAAAAAATAATATCCAATATCATTTAATTTACTTTTATTTTCCTCAGTTACATTTCCTTTATTAACACATGTATTCACATATAATTGAACTGAATTCGCATAAGGAATTCCTCTTTTGTCGAAATACATATTGATATAACGGTCGATCATTTGGTCTAATGTTTCGCCATAATAAGGGGGAGACGGTTTAAATTTAAATATTGATTCATTTATTTCCGGATGTATTACAGGACGAGGTAATGTACGCGCACCTTCTCGAATATTAGGTTTAAAGAAAAAATTCATTATTAAATGTCCAAGAAAACATATTATGATTAAATATAATATACTTGTTAATATAATTTCATCCATACTTATATTATTTCTATATTAAAATAATATATAAATAAATCAAATAATCCTATTAATGATTGCTAATAAATATTCCATAATTTCTAAAATAGGCGAAGGTCAATTCAGTAATGTCTATAAAGGTAAATATAAGAAAAACGACGAATTTGTTGCTATTAAAACAGAGAGTATCGAAAGTCCGATTCAATTGTTAAAACATGAGGCGCGTATTTTAAATTATATTAATTCTAAACAATCATCTAACGTACCCTTTGTTTATTGGTATGGAATACATGAGCATATACCAACATTAATTATGCCTCTATATGAAACCTCTCTTGAAGATTACTATACTAATCGAACAGTGTCCAAGAAGAACCACTTACTTTATATAGTGAAAATCATCAATATATTGAGCTTTATTCATGAATGTGGAGTAATTCATTGTGATATTAAACCCGAAAATTTTATGATAAAACAGGATAATCTATTTTTAATAGATTTTGGCCTGTCGAGTATTTACGTCAATGAACATTTGCAACCTTTCCCTCCAAAAAAAGAGAGTGTCTTTATTACTGGTACGCCTAAATTTATTAGTTTAAACATACATAACGGAATTACCGCAAGTAGACGCGATGATTTGATATCGGCAATCTATATATATATCTATATGGTAAAAAAAAAAAGGTTACCGTGGTTGAATGTCCAAGACAAACAAGACGGATATAGTCCAAATCATATCAATCATTTTAAAAATGTCGAACGTAAACGTATTAAAAACGACCATTTTAATAATTTAAATTCACAATCAATCGAGAAAAAAATACTAGAACATTTAATGACTATTTCTTTTGTAGAAAAACCCCATTATCAGTGGATGATGTCTCTTTTCCAAGAAGAAATATATAAGTATGATATATGTTAGATTATTTACCAATTGAGATAAAACGACATATAAAATCCTATTTGTTTTTTAAATGCGATGAATGTGAAAACGAATTTGTCGAACAAGAAGGTAAGAAAAACGCGACCACTATTTATTATAGGGCCATATTTGACGACGATTTTCCATTTCCACGTATTTATAAATCATATAAATTTATTTGTATACATTGTATTACTAACCTGAACAAGGATTATATAAAACCGTTATAAATGTATTAAAAAACATTTAAAGATATGATTGTAATGTTGATAATATGACCAACTATTGTATTGGGATCGACCTAGGTACTACCTATAGTTGCGTAGCGGTATGGCAGAATAATAATGCCGAAATCATTGCGAATGACCAAGGAAATCGTACTACGCCATCTTACGTTGCTTTTACTGAAAACGAACGTATTATCGGTAATGGCGCGAAATCACAATCTGTACAGAACTATGAAAACACCGTTTTTGATGCGAAACGATTAATTGGTAGATCGTTTACCGATTCTACTGTACAATCTGATATCGCACATTTTCCGTATAAGGTTATCGCAGACAGCAATAATAAACCAGTGATTCAAGTAAAATATAAAAACGAGTTAAAAACATTTCAACCAGAAGAAATCAGTTCCATGGTACTGGTAAAAATGAAGGAAATTGCCGAATCATATCTTGGTTGCGAAGTAAAGGATGCAGTTATTACCGTACCTGCCTATTTTAATGATTCTCAAAGACAGGCAACAAAAGATGCCGGTGTTATCGCAGGATTAAATGTTATGCGTATTATAAATGAACCTACAGCTGCAGCAATTGCATATGGTTTAGAACAAAAAGCGTCTGATGGCGAAAAGAATGTATTGATTTACGATTTAGGAGGAGGGACATTTGATGTTACCCTTTTGTCTATTGATGACGGAATTTTTGAAGTAAAATCCACCGCAGGAGATACTCATCTTGGTGGTGAAGATTTCGATAGACGTATGATTGAATATTGCATCCAGGATTTTAAAAGAAAACATAAAGCCGATTTATCACAAAACAAAAAGGCGATTCGTCGATTACAGACAGCGTGCGAAAACGCCAAAAAAACCCTTTCTTCGTCCACTGTAGGTAATATTGAAATAGATGCTTTACACGACGGAATCGACTATTTTACAAGTATCACGCGCGCCAAATTTGAAGATATTTGTTCCGATTTATTTAAAAAGACATTCGATCCAGTCGAAAAGGTATTACGAGATGCGAAGGTATCAAAAAATGATGTTCACGAAATTGTTCTAGTGGGTGGGTCAACGCGTATTCCAAAAATCCAAGCCCAATTGAGCGATTTCTTTAATGGAAAATCTCTTTGTAAAAACATCAATCCCGATGAGGCAGTCGCTTATGGCGCAGCTGTACAAGGTGCTATTTTGAGTGGCGTAAAAGACGAGAAGGTAGAAAGTTTGCTGCTTTTAGATGTTATTCCTCTTTCTTTAGGAATTGAAACAGCTGGTGGTATTATGACGGTTCTTGTACCAAGAAATACGACAGTACCGTGTAAAAAATCCCAGGTGTTTAGTACTTATGCCGACAACCAACCTGGATGTACAATTCAAGTATATGAAGGAGAGCGTCAAATGACTACGCATAATAATAAATTAGGCGAATTTACTCTTTCGGGAATCCCACCTATGCCGAGGGGAGTTCCACAAATCGAAGTTACATACGATGTAGACGCCAATGGTATTTTGAATGTAAGTGCACTTGAGAAATCGAGTGGCAAAACGGAAAGGATTACTGTTAAAAATGAAAAGGGAAGATTAAGTGCCGAAGATATTGAAAAAATGGTTGCTGAGGCCGATCAATATAAGGCAGATGACGAGGTAATAAAGAAAAAGGTGGAAAGTAAAAATGAATTTGATGCTTTATTATATCAGAGCAAATCTGTACTAGATAACCAATCTCTTTCCGAAGATGATAAAACAACAGTAAAATCGAAACTAGATGAATTAGAATCATGGATGTACGCTAATCCTACAGCAGACGTTGCGGATTTTGACGCAAAAAAACAAGAATTACAAGAGTTTATTATGAAGTATAGTACAATGGGTAACAGTGAACAACAACCCAATATGTCTTCTGTGCCCGAAAAAGAGCCCCAATACGAAGAGCCAAGTATTGAAGAAATTGATTAACAAATATATTCCACAATATTTAACATCATATCAAAATTTAAACAGGATATTTTTAGTAAAATATTTATATACGCGTGTATTTTTTTCTCTATATTTGCTTTAAACATTTCCTTCTTTTTTTTAATTGACGGTTGATGCTTTAATTCCCATAAACAATTACTATACCATTTTTGTTCGATCGTTCTATGTCCATCAACATTATAAATATAGTGTGAAATATTTTCAGTTAACACTTTCAAATGCGTTTTCCATATATGGGTTTGACGCTTTTTATAACGACAAAGTCTTTTGTCGACAATTTGTTTATATTTTTTAATATTCGTTATTTGATAATCCATTTTTATTAATTAATAAAAATAGATTTAGGAAATGGTTTCAATTTTGTTAAAAATGATATTTTAATTAACCTTTTTATCGATATGATTAAACATATCTGGATTATATATCAATTTACCGGTTGGTACATAATTATCTGTAGAATTATATATTTTTTTGGACTTGCCGTCCGGTTGTTCTTCCCTTGTATTTAATATTTTAGAATTGGGGTCATTATCATTATAATCTACCATTTCGTTTTTATTTGAAACAACTTGTCCAAGTTCATCTACAGTGACCCCTGTACGTTTTTTATATTCACTTCTAACATAAGACGGAATCCAGTTGGACCAAGAAACAAAAAGAGTATTTGGATGAATATACCGAATATGAAATTTATTGGACTCTAATTTTGCGATAATATAAGCGATACAATCGGCTTTATTATAGACAGGTTCGCCGAAAATATATTCCGGAATTGTAAACCATATATGCTGGTCTTTTGTTTTATTTCTTCCTGTAACTTTGATTCTTTTATGAATACGATTTAATATTTTATTGAAAATAGAAACTTGTTTAAGATCGCGCTGCTGACGTTTTTCATATAAATCATCAATATTCACATTTTCTACATTATCACTATCATCGGTAAATAAAAAACAGGACATTCTAATATAAAAACCTATGAAAAAAAAAATATATAAATAATTTATTAGTAAAGTATTTATATGGACGAAAAATCCACTATTAAACATATTGTTATCTCTGGAGGGGGGACATTTGGCCTATCGGTATACGGAGCTATATGTGAACTTCATAAAAACAATTTTTGGAAATTAGAAAACATTGAATCGTTTCACGGAACATCTGTAGGAACTATCGTTATTATATTTTTACTATTAGAGTATGATTGGGAAACAATGGATAAATTTTTAATAAAACGCCCTTGGGAAAAGATATTTAATTATGATATTGATAAATGTATTAGTTTATTTAAAAACTGTGGAGCATTTGATATAAATATTTTTCATAAAGCATTTGACCCATTGTTTAAAGGTAAAAACATTGATTTAAATACTATAACTCTGAAAGAATTATATGATAAAACAGGAAAAGATTTTTATTTATACACAACAGAATTAAATTATTTTACTTGTGACTGTATATCACATAAAACTCATCCAGACTGGACAGTATTAGAATCGGTATATGCATCATGTGCTTTACCTATGATTTTTCAACCGTTAATAAAAGACAACAAGTCGTATGCAGACGGAGGTATTTTCCTAAACTATCCTATTTCAAAATGTATCGAAATGGAGGGGGTAGAAAAAGATGAGATATTGGGAATCTATAAAGATTTTACAGATGACGAATCTGATAAAAAAATATCAGATACATCTACAATGATGGACTATTTCGCCGTTTTTTTGAAAAACTTGATAAAATTTACAAATAATAAACAAGAGACCGGTTGCAAAAACCAAATTTGTTTAAATCAAGTCCCTACTACAATGGAATCCATCATTGAGTTTGTAAATTCTTCTGAATATCGTAAAGAATTAATAGAGGAAGGAAAACAATACGCAAAGAAATTTCTAGAATCAATTGTTATCTAAAAATTCATTAATAAATTGCTTTAAGTTTTCTTCAGTTATACGTGCATCATAGTCAATACGTTTTCCGTCTTTTTTCAATATGATTGTAGGATATCCATCGACTGAATACTCTTGAATAAGGGGATTTTCACCTTCGGTACAATCAACATCAATGCAAGTTAATTTATAAAAACCAATATTTTTTTCATTAAAACTTGATTTAAAATTATTCCATTCAGGCTTAGCAGTTTTACAATGAGGACACCAATCTGCTGAGAAAAATAGTATTTCGGAATCGCTTATACGTCTGTTATCATTTGCTAAATCTGCAGACTCATGATTTTCAATAGTTGGACGTACAAACCAATTATATCCAAGATATCCAGCTACAACAAAAATAATAGCAATAATTACAGTTAAAATATATTTATCAAGTGGTTTAATGTAATCATTATAAAGAGTTCCAAAAATATTTTTAGAAGTAGACATTTTTATAAAATACAATTACATTTTTATATAGAAATTATTCGTTATTTAGAAAAATGGTTAATCAATATTTTATCATAATAGTATAACTATGGCTAAAACGAACAAAAGAAAAAATCGTAAAAACAAAACAAGAAAAGTATATAAAAATAAGGATTATAATTCAAATGATGGTATGTTGACCAGCGTTTGGGGTCCAAGTGCATGGCACTTTCTTCATTCAATGAGTTTTAATTATCCCGTAAAACCAACCTGTGAAGATAAGAAAAACTACCGAAACTTTATTTTAAATTTACGTAATGTCTTGCCGTGTGGAAAATGCAGAGATAATTTGTGCAAAAATTTCAGAAAATTGCCGCTTAAAATGAAGGATATGAAAAATCGCAATACATTCTCTCGGTATGTCTATAAATTACACGAAGCGATTAATGATATGCTTGGAAAAAAATCAGGGTTAACATATGACTCAGTAAGAGAAAGATATGAACATTTTCGTTCTCGTTGTACACTAAACAAAGAGACAAACAAACATATTGAAAAAGGTTGTACAGAGCCAGTTTATGGTGAAAAATCAAAATGTGTTTTACAAATCGTACCTGATACAAAAAGATGTGATACTTTTCAGATGGATGAAAAATGTATTAAGAAATTTAAAGCATAAAAATATATATTTTTATAACAAAGAATATATATATAATGTCTAATTCTATTAATCCTACAAAAATTGATATAGTTGAACAAGATTTAGAGGATTTGAAAAAATCGGAACCAAAAGAAGAAGTCGATGAGATTGAAAAAATACCAGTTCCTCCTCCCATTAATATAGTTAATAAGAAAACTAGCATACATTTTTGGGCAGAAGATCCAAATGTTTTGTTGCAACCAGAACATGCTTTAGAGTTTTTTCCTACAGAATCTATGTCGTTTAATCAAAAATTAAATGCTGTTACTCGAATTGTTCTTATTTTAACAGCCCTATCCTATTTGAGTACAAAAAAAATGAATATTATCGTTGTTTCGGTAATAAGCATTGTTTGTATTTACTTGATGTTTTATTATCATAATGATAGTGCTAACATAAGAGAAGAGGGTTTTAAAAATGTAAATGGTAATTTAGTCAAACTATATAATCGCAATGGTCCACATGTTGAAATTTCACCAGATGTATCTAGTACATTTCAGCAAAGTCACCCAACGAATCCTCTTTCTAATGTTTTAATAAGTGACTATGATTATAATCCAACCCGAAAACCTGCTGAACCATCTTACACAAAGGAGGGCAAAGACAATATTTTAGAAGAAACAAAACGTTCCATACAACTTCTTAATCCGGATCAACCTGGTATTGATAAAAAATTGTTCCAAGATGTTACTGATAATCTCGAATTAGAACAATCAATGAGACAGTTTTATAGTACCGCAAATACTACTATTCCAAATGATCAAACCAGTTTTGCCGAATTTTGTTATGGTGATATGATATCAGCAAAAGAAGGTAATATGTTTGCCTCGGTAAGAAATAACCCAAGACATAATCTTTATTAATTAAATAACGTTATTTATATAAAATAACGCTATTTCCCAAGACAAAATATATATCAAATATATAATAGCAAATGTCTGGCGATAGCAACTATACGTTTTACAATATCAATCGTGTTGAGGATGATAAAACAACTCAAACACAGAAAGAAATGCAAAATGATCGTTATTCTTCTTACTCCACTACAAACTATTTTAGCGGAAATAGCGGAGATAGGCAAATACAGTTTGCAACAGAGCAACCAGCGGTTGTTCCAAATTCAATTACTGGAAGTAGCGTAGGTGGTAACAATATTGATGGCGAGTCATCGTTAATTATAGATAAAGAAAAAGCACGTCATTTAGGACGTTTAAATCTAATGCAGCGTCAATTTAATACTGTTCCTTATTTAGGAAGAGGTTCGGTTGACCCTACTTTGGAATTACAATTACTTGAAGGTGAACCAATGGGTGAGAAAAAAAGCACATCTACTGTTATGACCCAAAGCTTTATGGGTCATACATTATATCCTACTAATCAAGACATGGAAGAGCGCGTTACTGATTCTAGATTAAATGTAGAAGAAAGTGCTATGAAAGGTTGGGTACGCGGAGGTGCTGATACCCGCATACCCGTTGATAATAAAATTAACGGCAGACCCGGTGCTAAGAGTGTTTAAACCCTTAAAATAATTAAATCCACTGTACGGATTGAAACATTAAAGGGTCTATGACCGATAAACAGATGAACTTGCACACATTGTGTGAATTCAAATTTTACCGGTTTAAATTAAAATATGCCTATATAGTATACAATGGCTTGCTCGGATAAAGATCATACTCATGGAGGAAAAAAGAAAGTATCAAAAAGAAAGACCACTTATAAGAAAGGACCTAAAAGAAAAACCGCCACTAAAAAGGTAGCAAAAAGAAAAACCGCCAAAAAGAGATCTACTAAGAAATCTTTCTTTGCTCGTCTTTTTAGACTTTAGGAAAATAAACAATTTAAACGTTCATCGTTTACATTGTTCTATATGTATAATTATTCAGAAAGCACTGTGAATTATGAAAATGATAAAGAATTTCGCAATTGTTTACGCGAAGTCTTTAAAATGGGTGATAATGTAGATAACTCTTCCTATCTGGACGAAATTACCCGCGACGAAAATAATTATGATTTTGAGTCAGCCACGAAAGCAATGGATTATGTATTTGAAAAGACACACACAAACACGCTATTTCAAAGCCTATACGATTTAGCTGCTGCTAAAATGTTTTCAACCGATCGTTCTATTGGTTTAGCGGTTATGTTTTCGTATGATAATTTAAAAGATTTTCATTATTGCTTGTGGGATTTTTTTACCAACACTGCGTCTTTTAATGAAAATAGTGATAGTTATAAAAAGATGTTTAATAAAATTAAATAAAATAGATTTTATATACTTATATATAAATGGCTTCTACTCGTAGTAAAAATACACCAGGTGATTACTTAGTTGAACAAAATGCATATAAACAACAAATTGATTATAAGACAAACGTTCAATATGGAATTGCTACTCCTACATTAGACGCAGGACGTGGATTACTCCAAGGTAAATTACCAGATTCCATGTTATCTGGAAATCCAAATGATATTGAATCCCAATTATTTGGTATTGGTTCTACTAATTTAGTTGTTCCTAAAGATCACGTACATCCTGAACTAAAACAACGACAAGCATTGTCTATTGTTGATAGACAAGTTCCATTGATAATGCCTCGAAATTTAGAAATTCAAGCAGATCAACGTCCTTTTCCGGTACCAAAATAATTTTATAAAAAGTGTATAAAATTGATTGTATATTTCTCTATTTTAATGTAGGTATCTTAATTTACATTAAAAATGCTTCAATACAGACCAAACAATTCAAGAAATAAGGGGGGTCGCTCAAAAGGGGCGAAAAATGTCTTCGTTCTACATAAAAATTCTGCTAAAAATGATGATATTAGCGACGAAGAAGATGAAGAAGAGGTAGTCAATTCTGAATCTGGAAAAATGAAAAAAATTGCGAAAGAAAACAATCATATTTACTTCCACGCAGAAGTAAATCGTGATAATATATTTGAACTCATTGAATATATTCGAAAATGTGAAATTGATAATATTGTTTTGGCTCATAAGCTGTGTTGTGACCCAATTCCAATTTACTTGCATATTAATTCATATGGGGGATGTGTGTTTAGCGCATTTACAGCAATTGATATTATCAATGCCTGTAAAGTACCCGTTTATACTATTATTGAGGGTGCAACTGCTTCAGCGGGAACACTTATTAGTGTAGTGGGCGAAAAACGGTATATTCGTCCAAATGCACATATGCTTATTCATCAATTGTCTTCAGGTTCGTGGGGGAAAATGCAAGAATTGGAAGATGATTTTGAAAATAACAAGGGGCTAATGGACAAAATCATTGATATTTATAAGAATAACGCAAAAATTCCAAAGACAAAATTAAAGGAAATTTTGAAACACGATCTTTGGTGGAATGTAGAGACGTGTATGAGATACGGTTTGATTGATGAACTGTGGGAGCGTGTTTAAAATTTTGTAATAAACATATCTTTAACGTCATCGTCGTTAATCTCAATAAACTCGAATGTTTCGGATATTTCTTTTTCCTCTTCCTTTTCCTCTTCCTTTTCCTCTTCTTTTTTATCTTCTTTTTTATCTTCTTTTTTATCTTCTTTTTCGGTTGGTTCGTTTTCTGAAACAGTAGAATTATCTCTCATAAAAGCGTTTATATTTAACAGTGATGAAAAAAGTTCTGAAACGTATTCAAACATTTTTATAGTAATACATTACAATCCTTTTTTTACAAAAATAATCATTCAATATATCTACCTACTATAATTCCTATCACTAATCCTTCATTGAAAAACGGATTTCTAGTAAAAAAATGTCCGATTATTGTTTTATAAAAGACAGAGTGGTCATATCTATACGCATAGTGATTACGTATAGTTGTAATCATTGCGTAATAAATGAAACTTCCAAATATAGCATTTCTAGATGTTGTTAAATAATAATTCATTATATAATATATATAGTTTTTTAATAGTTATATATCGGATGTGCTTATGCAATAGTTTGGTTTACATTTATTTTTTATTTACTGAAAACCATCGTGTAATCGAACATCCACGCCATTAATTAATATTGTTATTATATACTATGTTAACACTAGTTACAGCCGCTAATTCGTGGTATTTTAAATATCTTAAACAATTATTAAGAAATATCATAAAAATTACAACTCAATATGAAACGAATATTATTGTTTACAATTTAGGTATGAATAAAAATCAATTGAATGAGTTAAAAACATTTCCCCATATCTGTTTAGAAAATTTTGCGTTTGATAAGTATCCAAAACATGTGGATCTAAAAACAAATTTAGGATTGCATTGTACTTATGCTTGGAAACCAATTATTATATATGATGTTTGTGAAAAATATGGTGGATTGGTTTATTGGTTGGACACGCGTAATTTATGCAACGATTTTACAAAATTAATAGATATACTAGAAACCGATTATATTTATACACCTATATCAAGTGGTACTATTGAGAAATGGACTTATCCAACTACATTACAATATATGGATGGATATAAATATCAAGATTTTTCTCCTAGAAATGCGGCTGTTGTTGGTGTTAACTATAATATTGAATGGGTAAAAGAGTTTGTTAAAAAATGGAAAGATTTAGCATTAATAGATACGTGTATATGTCCCGAAGGATCAGATCGAAGTAATCATCGCCAAGACCAAGCCGTATTATCTATTTTGTATTATCAATACAATGATATTTATAATTTTAAATTGATAAATCATTATGTTGGATTGACTATCCATAATAAACTACTTCCCGTATGATTTCTTTCTTGGAATAAAAATTATATAAAATCATTATAAAGGGTTTTTATATAATGTTAAAAAATATTATTACTTTTCCCCATAGTCTTGGACAATGTTTAAAGGGGGTGGAGAAAGGGGCGACTTTGTATTCGAATCATTTGAGAAATATACATCCTCATAATAAATTTAATTTTATTGATGTTAGCTGTAAAAACGATTTCTTTTACAACATACATCAATTGTATAAATCTAACACAAAAATCAATAACCAAGAATTTAGATTAAACATCGGTGGAGATCATTCCATGTCTTTAGCAACAGTAGCATATAGTTTAAATCAGGTACCAAATTGTAAAGTTGTCTGGATGGATGCTCACGCAGATATAAACACATATGCTAAATCAAAGAGTAAAAATTTCCATGGAATGCCTCTAGCATTTTTAACAGGATTAGATAAAAACAATCAATTACCCTTTATAAAACGTACATTACCATTTGACCGATTATTTTATGTAGGATTAAGGTCTATAGACCCATTTGAACAAGAATTGTTACATAAATACAATATTAATTACCTTTTAAGTGAACACGTAAATAGTGATCCTAATTATTGTAACGCTAAACTAAATCAATTCTTGGACAATTCCCCATTTCATTTTTCATTTGATGTAGATTGTTTTGACCCCGAGGTTATACCTCATACAGGTACTACTGTAAATTATGGAATTGATCGAATACAGGGAATAAACGTAATACATAATTTATTAAAGAAGAAAACGTTAATGAATATGGATTTAACCGAAATTAATCCAGAAGTGAATAATCTTAACTTGGACAATTACCAACATAACCGTTCCATAAATAAAATGTTTTCATTTATCGATCATACTTTAACCCCACTTATTCAATAGGATAAACACCATATACTTGACTTAACAATACACCTTCGTTTGGTGCAGTACGTATTTTACAAAAACCCCTATCACCCCATTGTTCTCCCCACGAATTTTGTATTATCCAATACATTCCTTTTTCGTCATAATCAAAACCGACTAATAGTACCGCATGATTTATTGATTTCGAAACATTTTGCGGTACATCAATAACGCCCTCTTTATAAAAACGAAAATAAACATTACCAGCATCAAGTGCTATAGATACTGGGTTTTGTAAAACGCTATATTTTAAATCTTGGACAGATTCGGGAACAGTAAATGCGTACTTTTGAAAATTGGAACCAATCGCTAATGTTTTATTTGTTAAACACTCCTTCCCTGTTATCGCATTATATGGGTATTGTTCATTTGTAGTAATACCATTATTATCGATAATATAATCAAATGCGATGTGCATTAATCCGCCATTGCATCCATTATTTTCTTCCGAACAATCTACTAATTCTTGCTCGGATAAACGGTCAATTGTATAATTTTTTCTTCTCATAAACGTTTCTAGAGAGCTTGTCGCAGAAAATGCCCAACAAGAACCACATCTCAATTGGTTTTTTACTGGACTTAATAATCCAGTATCGTTCCAAGAAAATCTTTCGATATTACTAGTCACCGTTTTTTTAAAAAAATGAATGGGATTACGGACCATCTTTAAAAAACCGTTTTTATTGGTTGAAGTCCTATCAATATCATTAACCATTATGTTTTGCGTGAATATATTGTCCAGGTCAACTGTATCTGCAAATTCGTTAATATCAACAGAAAATGTGTTTCCGCTGTTTTGTAATTGTGTATTTGTTTCTTGGATAGTTTTAAAATTCTTCTCAAAAATTTGGTAATTTATCTCGTGGTTTTCGGCAAATTCATCATAATCTGGAACGCCCATTGTCGTTAATAACAAGGACGGCTCTTTATATTTCATATAAAAATCAAAGTACTCTTTTGAAAATTCATATTTATTCATTGATAATAAACGCGTTCCAAACCTTGAAACGGAATTATTAATAATATAAAATCCATCGAGTTTATAAAATAATAGCGCTAACAAAAAAATAGAATACATTTATATAAATGTATTATATTTTTATAAGGGGATACTCCCCTTAATATCCCCCCCCATTTATTATAAACGACTAATTATTTCAATATCATAGCTAGCTATCACGAGTCGCATTTTACAATAGGATCAAAAATTTTATCGAGATAGGCTTTATTTTTCATAGAATCATTGTATCCGGCATAAAATAAATCTGTAATATTCGCATCAATCTTACTTAAGTTGATGATTGTATCAAGACTACAATTGATAACAGTAACTTTCGATTCTTCCTCATCACCCGAATCATTTTTTTTCTTCCAAATATCAGGAGCAATAATGAGTGAGGGAGTAGAAACATTTAAATATGGATAATTATAGAATCCGCCATCAAACGACAATTTATTTCTATAAATGTTAAACGGCCCACCTGTTACAAATGGTATATGTGAACTAGCTATACAGCAATCTAACGCATCTTCCAGTGATATAAAATCATTGTAAACGCACAACTTAAAACGTGTGCCTTCTAATACCGAAACACCTAAATGTAATTTCTCCAATTTAAATGAACTATCGTTGTAATTTTTTAGAATGACTTTTTTCAAATTTTGTTCCATTTTTAAAATAGATTTGATATTTTTAATATCCGGTTTGAGTAATTCATTTACAAGTATTTGGTTATCGTCCTGTAAAGATAAAAATAAGGAATTCCAAGAACCAGCAGATGCGCCCGTGAATACATAATCGGATAAATCATAATGTTCTTTAATAAATGAAGAAACACCCATAAAATAATAGCCAAATAATCCTCCTGGAGTAGATACAATCACCTTTGTCTCAGGTTTATGTTCTAAAATTCCGTCAATATTTTTTAAAATAGGGTTGTTTATATTTTTCTTATGTCTGTAAAGTGTTAACAATGTATTTCTGATTGAGAACGATGTTACAAACGTTGCTAGGAAAATTATACATAATCCACATAATAATTGCATTATGTATAAATATACAAGTTATGTTTAAATATTAGTTTGAGTTTATTGTTTATAGTTTTTTATAATCTTTATATTCT
>ERZ807291.5347-NODE-5347-length-16202-cov-5.580665_pt1 | contig 16202 bp, 23 predicted proteins | sample MGYA00521257_ERZ807291 | MGnify/ENA primary metagenome ERZ807291 (study PRJEB31413, sample SAMN03169783) | marine metagenome | biome: Marine; feature: Water; material: Subsurface seawater | place: North Sea | collected 2011-04-28 | depth 1 m m ...
AGTATCTGATGTGGGAAGAGCCAGATCCGGAGCATTTGTATGTTGCTGGGGTGGATATCAGTGAAGGTGTCAATTTGGATGCTAGCTGCATACAGATACGGGATATAACACATTTGAGCAGCATCAAACAAGTGGCTACATATCACTCGAATGAAATAAGTCCTTATCTGTTCACAAAAAAGTTGTATGAGATCTTACAACACTGGGGTAGTCCATTGGCTGCGATAGAAAGAAACAACTGTGGTGCTCAGGTGGTTGACAATCTGGCCAATGAGTATGGTTATAGAAACATTGTGAGTTTCTCTCCAACGATCAAGGGACGCCGAGCGGAGAGATTGGGTGTGGTTGCGCATACCAACACAAAGTATAAGGGAGTTGTCAACATGAGGTATTGGTTGACTCAGCTCAAATGTGTCAATGTGTTTGACAAGGGATTGGTTCATGAGTTGAAAAATTTTGTTAGATATTCAAATGGTACCTGGAAGGCTCGAGCTGGGAATTACTTTGATGACCGGGTGATGAGCTTGATGTGGGCATTAATAGTCTTAGAGAATTCTGTGGTTGATAGATATTTCGAAGTTGAGCAGTATGATGATAATGAACGACCATTGGTGCTCCGGGAATTAGATTACGGGGTGAAAGAATTTGTCAATCCGCTGAGCATGTACTCAAATCAAAAATTAGGTGATGCTGCAGATGCTAGCCCGATGGTGTTTGGGAGTGGTACAGGATTGGGTGGTGATATGATGGATTTACATGATCAAGGTTGGGAACTGTTATAAGTACATTAATTTTAATACACTAGTATAAATAAGTTTGATGAGATTTGATCGTTTGTTTAAAGAATACTACAACACTGCTAAACAAGTTGCTGGTATAACAACCACACGACAGCAATCTGCACGGATGGGAGCCACACCGTGGAGACAGGGTAGTCAGAACCTGGTACCTGATAGAGATCGAGTGGATCCTACACTCAATTCCAAAATTGAACGGTTAAAAGAACTACCTCATGGTAAGGAGATACTCACAGATGCTGATATTCAATATATGGTTGACAAGCATGACATAAGAAATTTAGATAAACAAACACCTAAAAATTTAGGTAAGACGGGCATAACTGTTTACTGGGATGAGACTATTGGTAAGTTTGTAGCAGAGAAATGAAAGAGTCTGACGAGCCTTGTAAAAATCCGTTCATCACCCCTAAACCGGATTGTATTGACATCGGATCTGGAGTGGTTCCGCTGGATAACATTTTTAGATACAATGAGAATTGTGTGAGATTTTCTGATAAAACTGCCAATGCCAAAGAGAGGTATATATTCGATAGATGGTTCAGGGAACAAATATGTCATTTCGGTACTGGTGTGCTATACCAACGAGCTGATGAGAATCTAAAGAATTACGATCCTCTGTATGGTGAGAATTCGGATCAGACATTCGGTCCAGAAGTTAAGATGATTGTGTATATGGAACTCAACGAGAATGCATTAACTTTGAAACAATTTGGTATTGATAGTGATGATGAGATTACAATATTCATTCACATTGAAGAATTTTACAACATTCACGGGGGTACTGGACAAGCTCGTGATGGGGGTATTGAACCTAAAGCGGGAGACATCTTCAGACTAGAAGAATATGGTAACGATCGTGTGTTTCCCAGGACCGGTAGTGTTTATGAGGTTACTGAACGACTAGATCAAGATGTACAAAAAATAAATCCATTGTTAGGTCATTACATCTGGATGATCAAGGGTAAACGATTCGATTACAGCTTCGAGAGCAATGTTCGACCTGAAGGTGGTAGTAAACAGGTTGATGAAGATTCAATTTACGATCCTTACTTACAAGAAGCAGAGACATGGTCCACCATCAGACCGAAAGAAATCTTCGATTACGGTGATTATGGTGGTGGAGATGCCGTTTACGGGGATTATTATTAGATCACCTACCTAAACGGCGACCTAAATTTCCGGGGCGACCACCTCTTCTAGGATCCGGGCGTGATTGTTGTCTTCTCCGCTGAATGTCGTTGTCAATCTGTTTAAATTTTTCGTCTGGGTTGATCTTCTTCACGTTTGATTCCGGTTCTTCCACGAGATTTTCACCTCTAGCTTTGGCTATTGCATTGTCTGCTGTCTTACAATCCGGGAAAGTGGTGGTGTGCATGCGACCAGGGTTTTGTTCACAGTAGAACATGTAATCCACTGTTTGGGCTTCCGGAGTGGGGCAGATTCTACCCAACACCCAATCAACATCCACAGGCAACCAAGTGGTTGTGTTTCTAGGTTGGTTAGGTAACCTAGGGTCGAATGGTACTTGTCGAGTTGATATTTTTGTTCCGGCTATGTATATCATGTCAACCTATTGTGATTGGGTAGTTGTCCTGGTCACGCTCAATCTCTTCAGTCATTGTGTCTAAACGTTCATCAATATATTTTTGTATGGCTATAGGCTTGACCCAGTTACTCTTCACCATGTCCATTCCTATCTGAGAACCTTTTTTGTCTATAATATCCACCGCTTCAATGAGACAGCACCAACGTGCCACTTCATCTTGGTTCATGTCAACATGTTCTCCGCGTTTAGTTATGAATGATTCAAACTGTTTATTGTTTTTCATATTTTTTTAAACATCCTAGTGTATATCCCTGTATTATAGATAATATACAATTTTTATCAACATCTTGCTGCAATGTCTTCACGGTCTTTAACATGTTGTTGATTGTATCAAAAGTTGTCTCCATTATGTCGATGTTATCACAAGAATCTTTGTATTGGTTCTTGAGTAACTTGAACATGTCTTGTAGTAGGTCTAGTGAGTCCTTCTTGTTGTTGTTGTTGGCGTAAGCTTGACCACGACTGTAACATCTATGTAGTTTTACACTCTGTTGAGTCCAGAATGTAGAGTTTATATTCTCTAAATCTTGTATGGTCAAATCTTCTAGCTGTTCTCTAGACAGTTCAAATTTAGAGTATGGTACTGATTTAGTTACTTTGTCTATAGCTTTGTCACTCATTTGTAGCAGGCTTTAAAATTTGTTGTTTCACTGACTCTAAACTGGTGTTGAGATTGCTCACTTCATATGGTTGTGAGTCTATAGGTACTGTTGGTTGAGCTACAGTCACGTTAACATACACACTGTTTGGTTTGTAGCAATGTATGCACTCAAAGTCGTTGTCACCGTCTGGAATTATGGGTATTAGATTTATCTCACCACAATGCGCACAGGGTGCTTGTGTAGCTTCTTGTTCAATTTGAGATAGTATTTGAGATTGTTGTATACTGGTGAGTTTTCTCTCATGAAATTCGATATAAGTTCTGAGGAACCAACCCAATGCAATTTGAACCAATGTAGTCAATGTGAATATACCGTACACATTTAGCGAAAAGAATTGGAAACATGTAGCAGTTATGATTGATGATACTAATATTATTATTAGTATGGATTTGAGTATTACAAACATATGTATATTATATACACATATTGCTCAGTTGTCAATGGCTTAATTTGTCTATTATTTTACCAGTTTTCTTGATTAAATGTTTCTGTTGCTGCAGAGTCTTGTTGATCTCTTCTAGACCTTTTTTAATTTTCTTAGTGTCTTTAGTCAAGCTAGATTTATATGCCTGAGCCACCATCTGTTGTAACTCTACAATCTTTATGAACACATCACCTAGGTTATCTATGAATGTGTTCATCTGATGTGGTAGTATTTTTTGAGCCTGGTCTGATTCTTCATCACCTAACCGGAGCAAGTCAAGCACTGTGAGCTTTTTCGCCCCGGGGTTACGACCAGGTGACGTTGCACCATATGTATATTGATTTGAGTATTGTAGTAGATCTTCAAATACTATGTTTTCTTGTGTTTCTGGGTGTTTTTCCTCGTGTTCCATCGATTTTATTTATAGCTAGGTATAAATAATTATCAATATGAAGACATTTACCGAAAGATTTTTTAAAGTTCTTGTGGAACAAGATGAAGAGCTACCCATATCTGATGCAGAAGCCGCGGCTGGAGAATTAGATGTTGGTACTGACCCAAGCATGTTAGATGTTGAACCAGGTCCAGAAGGAGCTGCTACAGGAGGGGGATTGTCTGCCCCAGGTGATCAAGCTGATGAGCTTAAGAAACAGCAAAACATGCAGTTTGCCGGGCAAATTGAAGGCTGGGTTGTCAAAATAGAAGATTTCATAGACTATCTCAACGGGTTAGGTGAAGAGTCGCTTAACTCTCAAATCAATAGTGCACCATGTGACACGATTTTTGATGATATATCTCGTAGTGAGACCAAAAAGATCGGTAGAATTGCTCAAGACTTGAGAAGTCTTAGTGAGAGTCTCAAGAGTTATTTGATATCTAACGACTAGAAGGTATCTGATTGATCAACAGCTGAGCTTTCATCCCGGTGTGGCTGTTCTTCTCTACAAACTTGTGACCTATACCAGGCTTGTCTATACTCACACACATGTCATTAAGATCCTTGTACTGTCTACCTATACTCTCTGGCCAGATGAACACCTTGTGACCTTGTTCTATCAACAGTTGAGTCTTTGATCGACTGGTTTGATCCAGCCATTGAGAGTCTAATACCCAGATCTTATCATACACTCTGAAATCCGACAATTGAGATTGCTGTGTGGTTGTTAAATCCTCACCAGGTCCGTTGGTTATACCTGCTACACCTACACCATTTTTCACAAAACAACTGTCTATAGGCCCTTCGAATAAAAATATACTATCAATGGATGTATCTATTTGATTTATATTGAATATACTCTTGTCACCACCGGTTTTGCTCAGATACTTTGGTATGTTGGGTTTATCATAAACTGTTCTCGATTGATAGAATATTATCTTACCATTTTTAGAATAGAATGGTAAAATCAATCGATCTTTATGAGTGAAGTCTGTATGGCTCACCCATAATGATTTCGGTTTGTTTACAGCAGTGTTCAATTTCCGGTGCTTTATTATGTTCAACAGATCTACAACGGTTTTTCTTTGTGACTGATCTATCTCGTCACTATGTAACCACCAATCCATCTGTGTTTCATCAAATAAATTTATAGAATCGTGAGGTAGTGATGGGATGTCAACTGGTTGATTGTTTTTAGGTAACTCGACAGACTCAATAACATCGTTTGTTGTGTAGTTGTTTGATTCATTGAGCACTTCACCAAAGGACATACCGGTCATATGCTTGACAAAATCAATTGTGCTTCCTTTCCAGCCACAATTGAAGCAAAACACGTAGTTTTTGTCTAACTTGTAATACAATCGGCGCTTTTTGCCCCAGCTAGATCCTTCTCGACACATTGGACATCCACCGGCCCATGTTTTAGAGCGTTTATTATACTTTGGGTACCCGCTGTATTGACAGAACTTTTCTACTACGTATTGATCCGGTAAACTAACCATACGTTATATGATAGTAGCTATTCAGTAAGCTAGCAACTATTTAACTGTCTAGTTTTTTGATACTAACAGTACCTTTTTTGATAAACCGACCAGTCGTGGGGCAATACCAATGCGCTTCAGTGATTTGCATCCCGGACATCACTTTTGTTTGTATTTTAGGCTTAACTGGTGTACCATCGTAAGGTGAAGCGATCATTCTCGGTTCAACCTTGTCATAATATTTATATTCTTCACTCATTTACCTATATTTAATGAATTTATTAGATTTACAACGTTTGGTACGTTATTATCCCGGCGTTCAAATGGTTTGAACCAGTTATCCATGTTGTTTGTTATGTCATACACTGCATTGTGTATGCAAATGGATTTTAATTTTTGTTTGTCTGGTTGATTGTCGTCAACATGTTCAAATTGTTCACTATATTTATCTGTCTCATGCTCATGGACAGTATAACCGTATGAAAGATCCATCAATTTTATATTACGTTCATAAATTTCTAGATTGTCTTTTGTCAGATTCTCTTCTATACCATTGTTTAGTATTTTTATTGCTGTCTTCTTCCCAACTCTCGGTACTCCTGGGATGTTATCAGATTTATCACCTATCAATGCTTTATATTTCAAGAATTGTTCACGAGGTACACCAGTAGTCTGTTCAAAATTGCTCATGTTCACTGTTACTTTTTTTATAGGGCTATAGACATTTATATTTTCATTGATCAATTGGTACATGTCCTGATCCACCGTGACAATTGTGATTTGTCGATCAGTCATGTTGTGTGCTAACCATGCTATCACATCATCCGCTTCCATTCTGTTGGGAAACATGTTGATACCACCTAAAGCCTCTATACCTTGCTGTATCTGATCATCTAGTGCATGAGCTTCTTCTAATCCTGTACGGTCACGAGTGCCTTTGTAATCAGTTTCTTGAGCCAATCGTCGGAAATTGGGTTGACCTCGTTGAAGTCTACTGTCCCACACTGCGATCAATTGATCCACCCCATCTAGCATGTCCACATATGATCGAACACATCGTAAAAATACCAACAATGTGTTGACATCTGTACCACGGGCACGGTTCATGAAGAAGATTCTATAGAGTAAGTTGTTGCTGTCTAGTATTAATGTTTTTTTCATGTTGTTTCTTACAAACGTTCATTATATCGTCTGGAAGAGGTTCTAGCAACTCTAAAATACCATGGTCTATACCTTGTTTCACTGTATCATGGTCTATCTCCATGTTGTTCATTTCTGGTAAGTTCAAGAAATGGTAATGACTTTTAACTTTGCTAATCAAAACCAAGTTGGAACCAACATAGTCACCTTGAGTGACTGCATAAATGTTACCTATTTTCGGGACAGACATACTTGTTCAACAGCTTTACGCAAGCTTTGCTGCACATCTGGGAGACTCATGCCGAGTTTCTCAATTTTCGAGCAATCCAAAACGCAGTTGGATCGATTCGCTTTCATGTTCAATGTGCTTATATCAACAAAATTCCAATTCTCATTGATTGTATCGAATTCCTTGAAGTAATTGACAACATCTTTGATTGTGGCTCCACCCGGGTTGCACACATTGAATATACCTGGTTTCAAATCCCGGTTCCATGGTAGTGTGTTCAATTCATTTTTGAGCTTGCTCAAAAACTTCCCAATGAACTCTACAAAATCTTCAATACTGGTCATCGAGTTGTCAAATTCAATCAAGTTGTCATACTTCAACACCTTGTTTAAGAAGTTGCGATCATGATTAGCATCACAAAATGGCATGCGAATTCTCAATATATATGCATCAGACTTTTTCAGCGCGATTTCACTAGCATGCTTGGTTTTGCTGTACCAGCTACTGTCTTCAGAAGCTAAGCCAAAATTAGGTGCATCTTGTTCTGTGTATAGTTTATCATATCCTGTGTATATACACCCGCTACTAACGTGTATGTAGGGGATATCAAGTGTCTTGCACATTGTCGCCACAGTCACAGGTAAGTTGACATTGAGTTCCCAGCATTTTTGTTTGTCATCTTCACATGCATCAACATTTGGGCTACCGGTGTAACCACAAGCGTTGATCAGAAAGTCTGGTTTGTGAGTTTTTAGTATGTTCAACAGCGCGTCTGGTTGATCGTAGTGATGTTCTGCTTTGGTCAATGTTGTCACGTTGAAGTGTTTTGGTAAGTTGGATAGATGTGTACCAACAAAACCTTTTCCTAATACTAGTATGTTTGTTTTCATGTTTGATTAAAATGGTGGAAGATCTTTTGTTGATCTGGAGTTGTTCATTATGAACTTGTTCAATGCGGTGCTCAACGAATCTGCAGATTGTTCCGTCTTGGCATTGACAATGCTCACATATTGTTTGGTGTCTTCCGAATACCCAATCAATATGAAGCTGTTCATGTATTGTTCAAGTAGATGCTCTATAGATTTTATATTCTTTAAGCTTTTGTTTTTAGTGTAAGCAGCGGATTTTAAGTAGTTGGTCAACGCGTCATCTAATAACGCTTCCACATCAGATGTACTAGTTTTTTTAGATCGTCTCTTGGTGTACTTCCGTTTGGGTTTCTCCGGTGGTACTTGCTCGTTGGTGTTCTCCATTGATAATATTTACATCGATCAGCGAAGAATCAAATACCTGTGTGTTTTGCACCTTGAATGTCAACAATGTGTTTATGAACGTTTGTATGCTATCAGTTTTGAGTATGAAGTTTCGTGGGATGTTCACACCACCATCATTCAATTCGAAGCATACATCCTTCAATTCATCTCGATTCAAGTGACAAGTGACCCATACAGAGTAACCACCCGGGTCCAGTATCATGGTCCAGTATCTACTGTCATGTGGCCCATATTTGTCAAACATTTTCCATGTTCCGAACCCATTATCCTTCATCCTTTTCATGAAGTAACTAGGGGTGTATATATTATTTTTTGTCTTTGGCATTATTTTATCAGGGCTGAAATTATATATGATATGTTACAATCTTCATGTGTGATATCTACTCTGACCACACTCAGACTGGTGTTGACTCGAAACTTAAGCTCCGAGCATCTGTTGCTACTCACTATACGTATGTTCTCAAAATTGAAAGCTAATGGCTTTATACTCACATCGTTTTGTTCTGTCAGTCTGATACAAAAGCTGTCCATATTGGGCTTCTCTCGATCTGTCAACTCACCATATACATGATTATTTTCATCAGTATATATGTATAGTTTTTCTGTCTCATTAGCGAACGTGCTACCTTTGATCAATTCTAGCAATCGACTATGTTCTATAGTGAATTCAGTGTCATATTCAAGGTTGTTTATCTTCTCAACACTTATTGCTGGGCTGGATAATATACCATCATCTAACAAATAGAACTTGAATCGTGTGGTTGGAGACGAATATGATACACTGTTGTCTTGAACAGACAATTCAACCTGGTCTGTCTCCACACAACCTACAATTTTATGAAATCTCTTCACATCTGGTATGTTGAGTGTTTGATTGAATTTGTTATTATTTTTAAAATTTATATACTGAACTAACGTACCATCTGATGTTGAGCATAACGATGATAATTTATCATCAGTGACACTCACAATACAATCTTCTGCTACCTTACCTATAGAGTTTAAAAATGTATTGACAAATCCGTTGCGGTTTTTAATTTCTAGAGTGTTACTCATCTTCAACATACGTTATTGTAAATGATGTTGTCTTATTTTTCAATAACTTATTAATTGTATTCCATGATTTAGCGACTGATGTAGTGTTTACAGTTTTAGAATCTGGTACAGAGATTTCCCAATGTCCTTTGACCTGCTTCAATTTAAAGAATTCGAGATACAATTTTTTGATATCTTTTATTTCTTCTTTTAACGTGTCGATCTCATGTTTCAATATCAGACTATCTCCTGTCGGGACAGCAGCTTGAGGTTGATTATGTATTGCTTGTTGTACCGGCTGAGCTGGTTGTATAGGTGGTGTATTGACGGGTTGAGGTCCGGATGCTTGTACCGGGGCTCGTTGAGGTTGTTGTCGTGGTTGTTGTTGTCTCAAGCTAAGTATCTCCTTTTCCGCATCAAATTTTAATCCTTTGGTAAACTCATTAGGGGTGACGTTGGTTTTATCTATTTGTTTTGCTTGACCATAGATGTTACCTATGAAATTTTCTACTAACTTTAGATCCTCTGGAGTCTCTATATCCTGTCTAGCCAGTCTATACTGCTCATCACCTTGTTGTTTAGAATTTGGCTCAGGAGGAGGGGGATGGAGTGATGGTTGCTCCGCTTGGGGCAGGTCAGGTGATTGTTTAGACATTATAAATCCTCTAAACCTTCTAGCAGATCATCTGGGATATCTACATCAGCGGTTGATGTCTTCTTCTGTTCCACCGGAGGTTGTGACTTAGGTTCACTAGGTGTGTCACCCCATGGTACATCCTCTTCAAGATCTGAATCCTTAGATTCAACTGTCTTGTCAACAGTCACTGTGGTTGATGATTTGCAGTGCAAATGTTCATTCACAATTTCCTGTATCTCATCATATGATTTTATAGGGAAGACCTCGTTCAGATCATTCACTTGTTCATATATTTTTTCATGATCTGATGATTGTAAGCCAGGTACTGCTGCTGGGATTAAAAATTTACTAGCGACATAGGTCGGGAAATCTCCTTGCTTGTCACACCTGACGCGAAAACTACAACCATTTTCACTCAAATCAAACACCTTAGCTCCAAATTGATCTGAATCCTCTCCTTCAATTGCATCGGTAATGATCTTGTGAAGTTGTTTACCATATCTTAATACCTTCACAGAATCATTGTTGTCTGACTCTTCTGAGTGATTGATCACGTACGTGTTAACCAACCATTGTTCACGACGGAGCACTTTATTAGACTTCTCTTGCTCTTCTGCTGAACCACGCTGTCTCATTTGATAACGTGTCTCGCTGACTGGGCATCGATCACCAACAGATTGTGGGGAGATCACATTGATGTATTGACCAGTGGCGAAACTTTCCCACCCATATGAATAGTAATGATGAAATGTTTTCCCAGGGTCAGCTAGATTTGGTAACAATCTAAGCTCGCAGCTGGTACCGGGTTTAAATTTTAAGACATCTTTGTATCCAGATGACGGGGCTTTTGATAGTGATTCTTTGATTGAATCGAACATGCTTGTTGTGAATGTACTCATTTGTTTATATGTATTATTATAGATTATTTTTGGGTTGATTTCAACTATTTTTATTGATGTATCTTTTGATATATTTACTTTTTTGTAAAGCGGGTTCTATTGTGAAAAAGCTTCTGACTGCATCATACTTAGTACGATGATCACATAGATTTGAAAAAATGTCAAGCAATTCATCATCATTCAATGTTTCGATGAAAATTGCAGCTATGTTCATTTTTTTATTCTTCAACATGGTTACCAGGCTACAGTAACTGTAAAATGCATGTTCTAGATCCTGTTGATATAATGATCTCACCGGGTCTGTAGATTTCTCCTCCATCGTGGTTATAGTGGTTTGAACAATTTACTGAATTGTAAAAATTTGTCTGTACATAGTCCACCAGCAGCCTGGTCATGACCACCACCATCTATCAAGTGTTTGCTCAGCTTACCTAGGTCAACGGAGCAGTTAGTGTTTTTACGTACACTGACTCTGTTTGAGTCCAAATTAACTACAAATCCGATATCAGCATGCTTATCATCAATCAAGTGATTTCCTATGTCACTTATCAATGTGTTTGCAAAAGTGCATATGCAATTGGTCTCCTGTTTTTGTATGTTGATAGTGGCTTGATGATATGTTAAATTTTCGATTGTTTTCTTCAGTTTCCTTTCATAAAATTCAATCACCTTTTCTTGATGATGATTGAAGCCTTTGAATCCATGTTGGAAATCTTTTAAAAACTTTTCTAACCGGTCGCCTTGGTAGTTCCAAAACAGATAGTTGAGCTTTTTACTATGAGGGTATTTGTGTGTCCAGCTGTCATAATCATCGACTAGTAACATCAACTTCTTCATGTGGTCATCCATTACTGTCTCGAGTTTTGATTTGTACAATTTGTATATAAGCTTCGCGCAACTAGGGTATTCTGTCACATGTATTTTTGCATGTTTATATTTGTCCGCATTCGCGACATGGGTCTTGTGGTGATCGATTATGGTGATATTCTCATGATCAACTAGCTCTAGACTATGTTGTGATACATCAAGATCAAGGATTATTATTTTGTTGTAATCCGTTAGTTTGTTTTTCTGTCTCCAAGCTTTGAAATCATCGTGAAATTTTGTAACTGTAGTCACTTTGTATGGTAATTGCCCACGAGCACACCATTTGAGTAGCAAATAACTCATGCTACCATCTAGATCAGCATCTGTGAATATAATGTTTTTCACTTTATTATATATTTACTGGGAATTGTTCAAAATCAATCACTGAGTACGGATAGAGTTGAGATGGTCTCTGACATCTGTTCTGTCTCGTTAACATTCTCTTGTTCAGTCACTGTTAATGTACTGTAATCAATGTTCATCGCACATGTACCGAAGTTGGGACCAAACCGGTTTTTCATCATGCCCATGTTGATCACATTCAATTCAGAATCCTCATCACGTTGCCAGATACTCACCACACAATCTGCAGTTGCTCCCATACCGTAACTCTCTCCAACTGAATCTAATCCGGGGTCTGTCTCGTTGTACCCGCTCCGGTTCAGCTGAGTTGCTGTTATTATGGGGCATTCGAATTTGTATGACATTGCGCGGATCTGTTCTGTTATTTTCTTTATATTTTCATAACTGTTTATACCTTGTGCCCCTTTGAGTAGATTGATATAGTCTAAAACGATAATATCTGGCTTCATCACTGTTTGTGATAGCTTAGTGACAAAGGCAGTCAATTGTTGAGGTGACACGGTACTTGGGGGAAACTCTTTTACTATGAGTTGAGATGCACCATGTCTAGATTTGAAGCTTTTTATACTCTCTTTAAGAAATTCTGTACTCAAGTGAGCTTCATTTATGGGTACTTGAGCTATGTTTGAACTGAGCCTCTTTGCATATAACATTTCGGACATCTCTAATGATACGAGTAACACCTTTTTATTCTGTTTACATATGTTTGTTGCAATATTTCCTAAAAAAATACTCTTACCAACATTTGTTTCCCCGGCGAAAACATACAAAGCGCGGCCATTTTGTAGAAAACCGCCATTGAGTTTTTTATCTAGCCAATCCCAGCCGGTTTTTAAATATTTCTCTTCTCTTAACATGTCATCAACATGACTATCTATATCATGTAAGTAGTTGACGCCAATATCTACATTTAAATTTATACTACATGCGGATTCAAATTTAGATAACAAGTCACTAGGTTCTAACTGACCTGTAGATCCTTGGTCTACTACATCCATTAGTGTAGTGTATACTGCACGTTCTTTTATGAACTGTTCTGTATTTTTATAAAGCTCGTCAGTGTTGTATGTTTTATCTATATTTTTTATATATGATATAACAGTCCGGACTGCAGATTTCAATTCATCTGAATCACATCTTGTTTTGATCTCGGTTGATGTGGGTAGTGTGCCATGCTCTGTGTAGAACTCGGTCAGTAGTGAGTATGTACGTTTTATTGCACTATCTTTGATATATTCCGGTTTGAGATAGTCTGATATGCTAGCTAGATATCTATCATCTGTCATGCAATTATATATCAACACATGCTCAAACAGCTGATCGTCAATTCCTATCATACAATTTACTTGTTATATAATTCGAGAAATTTTTCAGAACTAGACTTCCATTCAGGGTCATCTACACTAGATAGTCCAGGTGAATCATGGATTGCATGTACCAAGCATGTTCCCATTTTCATCTGCTTCTCGTTTGCATCTAGACAGGAGGCTACATCATAGTGATGATACTTAAAGTTATTATTAAATCTCCATCCAGTCTCTCGCGCACGATTTATATTAACTGCTAGAAACACACCATCTAATACTAAGCATCGTTGAGGCACAGGACCGTATGTTGATGACATGACCATGTTGGTGTCAGCACCGGCTGGGTGATGTACTGTACCGCTCCATGTTTTACGATCACTCATCAGATGCCAAAGTGTGGGTGTTTGTTCGTTTATCGTGCATGTAGTTGCACCAGCAAGACCAACTATATCATATTTGTCCACGAACATCGATTTGTATAATTTACCTCGAAGTTTCATATCATCAATGTACAAATCATCATGACAGAACACCACAATGTCGTGCTTTTTTGCTACTTTTTTAGTGAAGTATTTATTGTAAACATCAGGTAAACCTCGTTGATTGTTTGTCTCATATTTAAATGTTGCTTGATTGTCTAAAGAAGCAGAGCAACTAGCTAGTCTAGTGTCTTTTGCAGTCTCGGATCTGGTTGCGGATACAACTAGTATGGGTTTAAGGTCAATTTTATTTTGTTTGTTCATTTTAAAATATAATGAATGAGGATACATTCTTGAGGTTGGTTATTTTTTTAAATTGCTTGTTATATATTCTAAACAATACACATTCTGGCACCGGTTCTAAGTTGTCTGACTGTACTGATGAGTATGTATCTCCGTCAGGGTTGTAGAATAATGTACTTCCGCATCGAGCAATATACAACAGGTTGTTCGGTTTGTTGTATATTGTAACGGAATATGTACCGGAAAGATGATCTAGTGTGGCTTTCACTACATTGTCCATGAGTTCTATGTTACGTTTGATAGGTTTACCTCTGGTCAAGTGCTCCATAAATGCTGGTATAACACTAGAGTCAACATCACAATCATGATGTTTTATATATTGGTCTACCAATTGTTTATGATTATTCAAGACACCGTTATGAGACACAATCCAGTTGGTGGTTTGAAATGGGTGCGATGTGTCATACCTGTAGTCACGTACTTTACCTGTGGGTGATTGTGTGTGTCCAGTGAACATGTTATAATCTCCATGATGATTGAATATATCATAATCAGTTTCTCCTTGTCTCTTTTCCACTTCAAAGTCACCACGGTTATTGATGAACAAGTGACTATTCGCGAAATTGCCTCTAGAGATGTTCAGCTTGTATAATGTTTTGAACTCTTCAAAACTGCTGCTACCGTATATACCACACATGTTATTTGATAGGTTTACAGTTGTAATCATCCCATGGAATATCAATTTCATAATCCAGTGGATCAATTACACCATTATCAATAAACCCTTTGATGCGGCTACTGCATGCAGTGCAGCGACCGCACGCAGCTTGACCACCTTCATAACATGTCCATGTTTTGTTGAAATCTAAATCTGCATCCATACCCATTTTGATAATTTGCTGTTTCGATAGATCTATCAATGGAGCTTCAATCTGCACTCTGTCACGTCTGTTCAGACTGTTGATCTCGTTCATGTTGAGTAAAAATTCTGGAGTTCCATCCCAGTAACCAGCTTCACTATCCACTTGAGCGGCTCCGTGAAACACTGTGTCTGCACCGATACTCTCAGCATATCCGGTGCAGATGCTCAACATGATCATGTTTCTGTTGGGTACATAATTGACTGTCTGTGGGTCGCCTAGCACATCTGCTGTCTTAGCCACGTCTATGTCGTCATTTGTTAATGAACTGGTGGTGAACAACTGTTTTATGAAATCTGTATTCACCACTCTGTGACTGTTGACCATTCCTAGCACTACATCTATTGCGCTGTTTATCTCTCGCTTGTGTCTCTGCCCATAATCGAATGTAACTGTGTGAATCTCTTCAAACTCCGGGCGGTTCTTTTTAACATGATATAGTATGGTACTTGAATCTATACCACCACTCACTGGAATAACACATTTCTTCATATGTTAATTGTATACTACTTGACTAAATAATTCAAGCATGAATAATGATATAAAGAATATTTGGGAGAATTATCAACAAAAAAGTATTGATGAGTTGATTCGCGAGCAGTTTGAACAGGATGTAGTTAACACGTTACCATACGTTGAAGACCAACTGATACAGGAAGGTATAATGAGCAATATAGGCAACGCGGTTAGCACTGGTATTGGAAAAGCCAAGGAGCTGGGAAGCAAAGCGTTAGGAGCGGTCAAAGACATGGGTAGTAAGGTTGCTGGAGCGGTCAGTGACAAGCTGGTTCAACCATTGCTCAGCAAGGCTTGGACATTTTTACAGCAAAATGCACCAGATGTGGCTCAGCGAATATCTGCTGCAGTGGCTGCTGGAGATGCTAATGCATTACAAGCGGAGATACAAAAAGGTGGCGGTGATCAAGTTAAAAATCAAATCGCGAGTCAGCCAGATCAACCGGCCGCTGTTCAAGAGGCGTTGTTCAGAGAATATTTAATCACTCACGGTGTTGTGTCAGAAGCTAGTATGGCAGCTGGGAATACAGCAAGTATGGCCACCAACATGAGCCAACAAGGTGCTCAACAGGGTGGTAAGCAAGGCATGTTAGCCAAAGCGATGAACTGGATGAAACAAAACCCTAACATGACCACAGCTGGTGCATTAGGGTTGATCGGTTTAGCTGGGGCAGCACTGGGTGGTGTACCGTTGTTGTTGATGGCAGCTCAAGGAGCTGGTTGGGGTGGATTGGCCGGTGGTGCCATGGGAGCTGGATCAGCAGCAGTTGCTGGAGCAGTTCAAGGAAAAGGTTTTAAAGATACATTGAAGGATGCAGGTAAAGCAGCAATTTCCGGGGCACGTAAAGGTGCTGTGATGGGAGCCGGTGGTAATTTAGTTTCCG
>ERZ807291.5349-NODE-5349-length-16190-cov-7.405826_pt1 | contig 16190 bp, 10 predicted proteins | sample MGYA00521257_ERZ807291 | MGnify/ENA primary metagenome ERZ807291 (study PRJEB31413, sample SAMN03169783) | marine metagenome | biome: Marine; feature: Water; material: Subsurface seawater | place: North Sea | collected 2011-04-28 | depth 1 m m ...
GCAATTACAATACTTAATTCAAATAAATATGTTGGGATATTAAAAGATGTGCCTGACTACCCACTTGATGTGGAGGGTGTTATTAAAACAAGTGGCCATATTATAGCAGGCTCGGCTACAGAAACATCATCCGATAGGCGAATCAAAAAAGATATTAAGGAACTCAATGATAAAGAATGTTTAGATAAATTATTATTACTAAAACCGTGTAAATATAAATATAAGGATGTTATCAGTAGAGGTGAAAAAGAAACCTATGGATTTATAGCACAAGAGGTAGAAGAAATAATGCCTGAAGCTGTTAAAACAAATGACCATTTTATACCAAATATTTATAAAATTGGAAAATATAATGATAAGATAATAACATTAAATGAAACAACCGAATATACACCTGTTCAAGGTGATATGATAAAAATATATGATAAATATAATGTAATAACTGAAACCGTTATTTTAGATGTTTATAGTGATGTTAGTTTTAGAATAGAAGATGAAATATTAACAGAATATGTGTTTATTTATGGTTCTAAAATTGATAATTTTAAAACATTAATAAAAGATATGTTTCATCCTATATGTGTAAGTAGTATTCAAGACCATAATAAAATTATCAATGAACAACAAGCAGAGATTAATGCTTTAAAAGAAAAACTTAATACGGTAATGAATCATTTAAATCTAATTTGAGTATGGCATTGAATCTGTTAAAGGTATTGTAAGATTTCTCGTCCCTCCACCCTTTCCAGTTGTCGCGCGCAGACCAAGTGTTATTTCCATAGCTATTAAGGGTAGATTTTCTGTTGTCCCACGCCCAATTTTCACTTAAATCGTCCCAGCGGTCATAAGCTCCTCCGGATCTTGTAACCTGCACACGGTAATTATCCATCTTGATAGTTACTACTGGCCAACCTCTTGCATTCTCCGACGGCAACCTCCCTGCATAAGCTAGTTTTTTCTCGAGATATATAAGAAGAAAAACATACGCACCACCTTCAGCAGTCACTTCAACCCATGTATTTTTTCTACCCGGAGCGCCAAAACCGGTCTTGCTACCTTGCTTGTGCTCCCACGGACGCCATTTGTATGTTTTCCCTTCACTACATATTTCAGTAGTACCGTTACATTGTGTGCAAGTAATGTTATTCGCCGGGCGCAGGCACCGGTGTTCTTCTGACCCCAGATCGCATCGTTCTCGAGGGTGATATTACAAGTGATATGGTTTATAATTATATTACTGAAAATAGTTTAAAATTGATATAAAAATATTTTAGTTTAAATCAACTTAACTACTTTAGTAAGTATTAGGCACCCAGTCCGACCCCTTCCCCGCTTCACATTTACTTGGAATACTTATACTTGATATTCTATCATTCCACCATCCCCAATCCCAACTTTTATTGCTTCGGTCAAGATCAGCACGCGTAAAGTCAATTTTGCCGCCGTACTTAGTCAAATCTGTACACAACCCTTTATAAAGCCGATGCTGGTGTATACCAACTGATGCTCCCGCCGTTTTTTTAAAACCACTTATTCTATCGTTCCACCAACTCATCAGGTCAAGCCCAATATCGCTGCCCCCGCCGTACCCGTCCCAGGAACGCGACCACCGCTCGCTGGACCCACTATAATTAGAATTTTGATAAACAGTGATTTCATTTGATAAGCATGTTGTATCAGACGTTTTAGTACATGGATTAATGGTATTTTTTCCTTGTTCATCACATTTAGTGCATGGTACACTGTTACTATTGTAACACCAGGTAGTCTTGCCATCGCACTCAGCACATGAATTATTTCCTGCGCCACCACATTCTGTAATTATATATTGTCCTGGATTACAACTAGTTATACATGATGTACATTGACTTTGTCCTCTCTTAGATTGATATGTATTTGCGGGACATGCTGTTTTTACACCGTTTATACACATATGTCCTTCAGGACATTCCTCCTTACCTGTTCTACTGTCGTTAATATAATCTCCAGGTAGACATTTTGTACATTTATAACCTTCAGAACCGCCTGTTACTTCTATATATTCGGTTGTATCACAACTTGCAACAACACCATCATATACACCATCACAACCAACATATAGTTCACCACTTGCTTCATCAACATGGTCTCTTGTAAATGTACATGGAGCGCATTTATTATCTTCTACCTTCTGCCGCTTATCGTTCAATGAGGAATACCTTGATATAAAACTACCAACACCACAATTTGTTGTTAATTTTTCACATCTACAGTTTTCATAAATGTAATGTGTTGCGTCTGGCCCATCACAGGCGCACTCGGGGGGAGGGTGGGTGGGGGCGGGGCACAGGGGGGAGGGTAACTCGTCTTTGATTTCTTCAAATTGTTTACTTGTTAAGTTCTCTCCAAAATAGACATCTATTTCGTCTAATTGCCTTATATATTCTACTTTTAATTCATCGTAATTTGGATTTTTTTGAAGATTATATTTATTAAAATAACAAAGTTTACATAATTGTATTTTTAATCTATCTCTTCGCGCCCGAATTATATTCTCATAATCCTCATAATTAACTAATGTTTCTAATATATCAATATCCATACATTCAGATGGGTTATCTTTAAAACATACTTTATTATTTACTTTAACACTATTAAAATCTCCGTCCACATCATCTGCTCCACCAATGGGTCCTTTAGCACCTTGTATGCCTGGCTCTCCTATTGGCCCTTGTTCACCTTGTTCTCCTCTGTTACCGCGAATGCCGCGAGGGCCCTGGGGGTGGGATGTAGAGTCCCCAGCTTCTCCTTTTGGTCCATCTCGTCCTTTTGGAACATTAATTATTATTGGTTCTAATGTTCTTGCATATGTATGTATGGGTGGATAATAACTACCTATTTCTTCGCCTAAATGATTAATAAATTTAATTGTACCAACAACACCTGGGTCCCCTTGTTCAGCATTTGGAACCTTAATATCAAGATCATTTTTTTTATTAGTTTGCGTATTTGTCAATTCGGATATAGTTTCAGACTTCGTGTTTTTAAAAAGCAAAGAACCATAATTTAAACCATCTTTGCCATGAAGACCCGTTAGACCTCTAATTTTAATATCGGACTGCGGACCTGTTGGTCCTATTTTTCCTTTTTCACCATCATACCCCGGAGTTCCTTTTTGGTAACCAATTAGATTATATTGAAAATTTAATTTTTTTCGCGCTTCTTGTATGTCTGTAATTTCAGTAATAAAAGTATCTTTTTTTTTTACATTTAAATAAAATATAATTAAAATTATTATGATAGTTAAAAATAAAAATAAAATATTTGGCATACTTTATTTTTATCAAATATTATAATTTTATATAAACGGGTCTTAAGGCGTTGCCAACTGAAAATTATTATCATAAATTGGATAATAATCTAATGATTTGAAAATTTCAGATATATCAGATTTTGATATGTCTAGGTTTTCTTCTATAAAAGGTGTATTTTGCAATTCATTACCGTAAATTGATAAATATTCTGTGTTTAAATTGTTGCAATATATTTGGTCTTCATATATTTTTATAATTTCCGCATTTAATTCCCTTGCATATTCTTGATTTGATTTTTCAGAACATACCTGGGAATTACTGCATTTATTGTTACCATATATTTGATAATATATATCTTTATTTTTATTTTTATCTCGTATTTTTAAATAATGATTTGGTGTAATATTATCCATACTAACATAATTTTTTTCAGCATCTATAAATATAATATTATTTTGATCATGTGTAAAATCAATTATTTCGCTACCAATAATTGATTGATTATACAGAATATTAACATCATATATTTCTATTATTAATTTGGAAGATATATTAGCGGGAGGATTAACTTCTATTTTACGCCATTTTAAACCATTATTATAATTTGGATTAACATAATATAAACCATTTTCTATAATAGGTTTATTTTCATCATCTGGCGGACACGAGGTTTCATTACCATATTTGTTTTTCCAATAATTAGCATGTGTATTATCTAAAATTGATTCGGGAGCACCGGTTGTAGATAATTTATAAGCATCGTCATATTGTTTTAATAAATTATTCTCAACCCATGTATCCTTATTTATAGTTAAATTATCCAAAAGTCCATACATTTCTGAAGTATAATTTTTTGTAAATTTTTTTTCTTTACAAGTATTATTTAAAGGGTCTCTACATGGGTTGTTATCTTTATGAATAGAGTCTCTTTCGGCGAATATTTCTTCATCGGCATTATTTATACATTTTTCGGTATTTGTTAATGTTATTGAATTAATACTTTCATATACTGATTTATAATTATTTATGAAATGTTTAAATGTATTATCCATAATTAGTTCATATTTATATTTACTACCATCTAAATTAATATAATATTCTTTATCTATATCAATTTTATGCAAATCTATATTTTTATTTATAAAATCATTATACGAATATGAGAATATTTGTGGATATTTATTAAGTTTTACATCATTATTTATATCATCCTCGATATTATGATTATATATATCTGAAATTTTATATGTTATTGACCCATGTAATACGACATCATTCTTTAATATATTGATTTTATTTACTACCCTATAAAAATCATTAATACTTAATGTTATACTGCCATCACTATTCTTGTTATTTTCTAAAATATTATATGTACCTTCAATATTACCTAAACATCTTTTGTTGTCTGTACAATAATCTATGGCACTATCTGTAATATTTATTAATTTAACTGTTTTTTGAGTTAATTCATTTAAATTTATTTTACTTTCCACATCATCATTTGAACTTAATAATTTTAATTTGACAATATTATAATCTGTATATAATTTATAAATATTTGTATTATATTTTTCACATATATTATCATAACTTGCTTTTATTTCGTAATTTAATTTTTCGAGGGCGTTTTTTTTGTCTTCGATTTTATTTTTTTTGTCTTGAAGTATACTATTATAATACAAATTTGTATCTTCTGTAATTTTATTTAATTTTATTTGAGTTTTATCAATATGCTCATCAATAATACTTGTACAATCACTTGTTTTTATATACTCATATGAATCATGATCAACTTTATCTAAATTATTTGATGTTATTTCAATATATTTACCATTTTTACCATATTTAATGTATTCAGGTAATAAACCCAAATATTGAAAATAAAATGGGTTCCCATTTTGCTCAAATTTATATAAGTGCATTATTATAAAGTTATTCTTAATATATGTACTAGTTTCTGGAGAGACAGCTGTTGCACTAAATGTCACTTCTCCATCAATAACTTCTCCACCAGCGAGTTTACGCACGATGATATCATCTACAATTTCTGTTGGAGTGTCGTACATTATAATATTATCTATTTTTTTCCAGGTATACATATAAATATTTGAGTCGCTATATATATTCAATACATCACTTTCATCTAATGGAATATTTTTACTATCTATTAATTTACCGGAGTTAGGATCTCTAATAATTGCGCATTTTCCACCATAACTTTTATTAGGTTTTCTAAAATTTTCATGCATATAATATTCTGTATCATCCAAGTATTTTACTAAAAGTTCGGTTAACTGATTTCTAGCAATTACTTTGTTTTGTAAATGTGTTTGTAAACTTTCTATATTTGTGACATCAATATTATTTTTAATATTTTCCCAATTTTTCTCAAAATTATACTCTATTGCTTCATCTTTAGTGAGCCATCCGTCATCGGAAGTAATATATGAATATAAATATGGGTTTAGTTTTTCTTTATAGTCACTATTGTCATCTAATTCATTACATATATCATCATAATAAAAATTGCGACCAGTATTTTCATCTTTATATGGTCTTTTAACATATGCGTTTGGGTCATATGTTTTAGTACAAGTACTTGAATTATTATCGTCCCTAACATATTGATTCGTTTTTAATAGTTCTATTATTTTATTATAAATTTGGTTACTTGAACATTTATCTGTAAACTCAGAGTGATTAATTGTTAATTGTAAATTTTCAACCAAATCTAATATTTTTTTATCAGTTTTATACATTAAATCAGTTGTATGCCCAAATGATGAAGTTTTATGTCCTAAAGAATCTCTTAAATTTATTATATTTAAATAATTATCAAATTTTGTTTCAGCAAATTGCAAACATGATTTTTGATAACACATATCATAATCAAATAATTTTGATATATAATAATAAGATACTTCGTCAGACATATCTATAGCTATATATTCCATTTTATCCGTTGTACTTTTAATTTCATTATATTCTGTATCACTCAATATTTTAATATTTTTACCTGATAAATTGTAATCATTTCCAAATACCTCTTTTTTTATTATTGTCCAATCATCCCATGTACCTACTGTTTTATCTATTTTAACCCATTTTTTACCAAGTGGTTCATTTGCCGCTACTTTATATAAATTTTCATCCACACTAATGTAAGATTCTGTATTAATATGTCTAAATATGTTTAGATTATCAACATCATCCTTATTTAAGTTTATATATAGATTGTTTTCTCCTATTATTCCGTTTATTATTAATTGTCTTAACGATTCACCTTCTTTTTCCGATATTTTTGTTGATAAATCTTCTAAATTATCTACATTTTTTATTTTAATCCATTCATATCCTAATTTTAAAAGACATAATTCACTACAAAAATATGACACAACCCCATCTTTCCAGTTTTTTGAAGGGTGCCAAAATTCAGTTTTACCATCTATATTAATTTTTATATAATCATTTGTGTTAATATTTATTTTATAATCTAATTCACTTGGTAAATATAATTTTTTGTCTGATTTTCCGAAATTTGTGTCATTTATTGAGTAATTGAAAATTAATTCATTTTTTAATTTAGAATTAATAATTATTAAGTATTTTAATTTTTCCCATTCATCACCAAGTAATGATGTTCCATCTGGCTGTGTTGTTACTTTTTTCCAATGTGTTAAACTTGCACTACATGATGTGTCGTTATTAAATTTTTCAATTTTACTATTATTACAATTTTGAATAACTTTGTAAATAGCTATTATTAATAAAATTATTAATAATATATTAATAATTTTCATAAAAAAATATGTTTATCTACTATAATATATCAAAAATATATTATTAATTATTATTAGAGTTTAACAAAATGTATAATACAGATATTATTGCAATATTATTCATTATTTTAGTAATATTATTTTTAATATATGATATTTATTTTAAACATGTTAGAATTAAGGATATTATATTCAAAAGTTTTAAAAAATCTTTTGAATTATTTACAATAACACCACAAACTGATAAAATTAGTATTCCTATTATTCAATTTGTAGAAAAAAATAATGTAAATAATATCCTTGGGTATTATCCTAAAGCCGACGAGTGTGACGATAACGGTTTTTGCACACTCAGCCCTCAACAGATAGACTATATCAACGAAAAAGAGATTAATATACCACAAATAGAGATTCCTAGAGGTGCTGCTGCAACACAATGCAACGGCCTCCCACCAGGAGAGAGAGAAACATACGGTCTGAAGGGGGATGAAGGACCACCAGGTCCGCCGGGTCCGCCGGGTCCGCCAGGGGAGGGAGGGAAGGATGCCCGCTATATCGTTATGGATTCATATACTATTGATGGGGATAATGTGACATATAAGTATACGAACAATGAAACAGAGGTAATAAAATTGGAACCGAACATGATGAAAGATTGTACTGATGAATGCTTACCATGTTCTGAAAGTGAACACTCTCTCGATGGTCTTGAGCTCCAACAGGTGCAATATCCGGCAACGGGCTCCGGCGCCTCGGGAAAGCGTCCCATAATTAAAAATAAAACCTATTTTAACAACGGCGCCGAAATACGCGAAGTGTGTTTAAGTGGTGGTGCACTGTCTGATACAGAAATATGTATAGACTCAATAGACTTCATTAACTATAGAAATTTTTTTAATTTTGTACATATCTACCATTATTATCCCACGGAGCACATCGAGCAGGGAGAATTGGTCATTTAGATCCAACAAACGGAACAGAATATTGTTTCTATAAGTGATGAGAACGTCAAGTCTTTTTAATATTATATAAAACCTTTACCAATTGAAAATAAATATTATATATTAGAAAAATTTATTATTAATTACTAGAGTTAATAAAATGTATTGTATAGATACAATTGTATTATTATTAATTATAACAGTAATATTTTTTCTAATATATGATATTTATTTAAAAAAAAATTTTGAATCATTTGAAATCACTAGTGAAAATTCTTTTTCCAATAATATTGAGTTTATTCATTGGCCCTTTGCACATGATGATAATACACCTACCCCAAATAACAAAGCAAAGATTAAGATTCCTAGGGGGATACCAGCTGAAAACGGCATATTGCAGATCAATGTTGGGGAAACTGGAACTCCGGGTCCCACAAACCCAGGACCTCCGGGAGAGCCGGGCAGTCCCGGGGGAATGATAGGAAACAGACCGGAGGACCCGGTGTTGGATTGTTGCCCAACATGCCAACCCAATGACTTAGCTTCAAAAAATATATTTGTAAACAAGGTTATATTCCCACATAAAATATTTCTTCAGGGGGGCAAAAAAATATGCACAGTAGAGAATAATTGTATTGGTGCTGACGATTTACTGGCTATTAGTGCACCACACATCAAGTCACCCGTCAAACTGCCAAACAGCACTCCTCGCTCCGTCGAGGAGTGCACATCTAGCAAGTAGTTGCAGTAGAATCAATATACTTCATGATATGTTGTAAGAATTCTCCTAAAAAGAGACCATAATTCTATATAAAGGGTTTATTATTTTATTACTATTAATTAGCAATGAAAAATTTTTTTATACTATTCGTAATAATAATAGTAGTTTTCATCTTGATTAGTAACTATGGTAAATATTATGATAAACATTATGAAAATTTTATTGTGCATACCATCGGAGCCCTTGAGTTTGTAACTCACAATGAGCTAAGTCATCAATATTATCCAGATAATCATAGTATAACCACTCCAAGTGGTTATACTATGGAACATGTTATCATCCCTGAAGGGCAACCCGGTCCAATTTCTAATACGTGTAAAATAGTAGAGTGTGTTGATGAGTCAGGTGGGATGACGGACGATGAACTAGAAGATTCAAAAAAATCAAAATGCAAAGGAAAACCAGGTCCACAAGGTCCGAGTCCCCCAGGAATTAAGGGGGAGGATGGAGAGGATGCACGGAATATTAGTGTGCAACCAAAAATCTGTAACAATGACAATACAAGCTGCTACACGAGACCCACAATTTGGAAGCCAAATACTACAAAAAAAGCATTAGATTACGGATTGAATTATAACGATAGTTTTAATTTAATTAAACACAGTTTCAGTGAATTTCAAAATAATAATGTTAACTTTCTTGACAATATTTATTTTTTTCAGAGTGACAACCCTGACCGGAATATGGAATTTGACAGTACACGGCGGGCTGTGGAAGACTACGTAATAGAGGGTGGTCAATTGAGCAACCGTCAATTGAGCAACCCCCCGTGGGGAGATGCTTACACTAACAAATCAATTACGCGAGAAGAATTAAATAAATTTATTTATTTAATTAATTACATTAAAGAGCATAATAACGCCGAAAATACATCTCCTTGGGGAAATAATATAAATGCGCACTGCCGCAAGGGCATAGGCTCCCAAAAATATACAGATAAACTTGATTACTGTCCTGACGGATTCATAAATATACACAAAGACGTTTTGACTTATTGTATTCCTCTACAATATATATCTTTTAATAAAAATGAACCGGATATGGTTATAGCATATTATTACGAAGGGATGGAGAAGGGGGATTGCAAAGATAATAATCCGCCCACGAAATACATTTTACCACCCTGCAGGAAGTGGGCGGTGGGGGGAGGGGTGCAGGGGGGCGGGCGGGATAACCCTGCCGCCTCTTTTTTGAGACTACCACCGTCTGATATCACAAATGCAAATGCAAGGTTTTATATGCAAGGCCCTTTGAGCGGGCCCTCAACCCAAACGCTGCCAAGTATGTTTAAATATTTTTGGATTCCACACGATTGTAAGCTTTATATTGAATATAACATCGGCTTTGCAAATACTGATTATATTATTCTAGAAGGTGTGGAACACACAAACAACGCCTTCACACAAACGAATGAAAAATCAACCCAAAAGACAATGGAAGATCGGTGGGGTGAGGTTACACAACCAGCGAAAACCCAATACGAATTATTTGCGAACAAGTTTGGAGAGGGAACTCCTACCCACACATATAAAGATTTATTGGCAAGCGAGCATTATACTAAGTACAAAAACAGAATGAATCATAAGTTTATTATTATGCATAAATCATATACAAATGATCATGGGGTTTGAATATATATCATAATATAATATAATTATATTATAGAGTTTAATATAATAATTAATAATATAGTTATGGATATTGATAGTATATACATAACTATATTATTAATTATTATATTAATAATAATTATAATTTATTATTTTTGTTATAATTCAAAAAAAAGTATAGAAAAGTATTCAAATCTAGATTGTAATAATTATAGAGATGCGCCCTGTGAAGAAAATATATTATGGTGTTTTATAAAAAAATTTTTTTGTTTTATAATATATCTTAAAAATAAAATTTTCTCGGATAACAAATCAATAAAAACAAAAGATAATCAAATACTTAATTTAGAAGATGAAGTTGTTAAATTAGATAATAAGAATGTCGAACTTAATAAAAATACCACTCTTAATTATAAAACGGAAAATGACAAATCGTATAGTATTACTGGTATGTTAAGCAGATATATTAATGATTATAAAAAAGATACAGATGTAATTATTGATATATGCCAAATAAATATAGATAATGTTTCTGATGAAAAAAGAAAAAAACAAATAATTATAGATCAATTAAAAGAAAAATGTTATAATACAGTGCCAACATCTTCAAGTGGACAAGTACAAGTAACATCATCTTCTAGCGAACCAGCATCTTCAAGTGGGCAAGCATCTTCGAGTGGAATAGCACAAGTAACATCATCTTCAAGCGGACAGGCATCTTCAAGCGGGCAAGCATCTTCAAGTGGACAGGCATCTTCTAGCGAACCAGCATCTTCAAGTGGGCAAGCATCTTCAAGTGGGCAAGCATCTTCTAGCGGGCAAGCATCTTCAAGCGAACCAGCATCTTCAAGTGGGCAAGCATCTTCTAGCGAACCAGCATCTTCAAGTGGGCAAGCATCTTCTAGCGGACAGGCATCTTCTAGTGGGCAAGCATCTTCAAGTGGGCAAGCATCTTCAAGTGGGCAAGCATCTTCTAGCGAACCAGCATCTTCAAGCGAACCAGCATCTTCTAGCGGACAGGCATCTTCTAGTGGGCAAGCATCTTCAAGTGGACAAGCATCTTCAAGCGAACCAGCATCTTCTAGCGAACCAGCATCTTCTAGTGAACCAGCATCTTCTAGCGAACCAGCATCTTCTAGCGAACCAGCATCTTCTAGCGAACCAGCATCTTCAAGCGAACCAGCATCTTCTAGCGAACCAGCATCTTCAAGCGAACCAGCATCTTCAAGCGAACCAGCATCTTCTAGCGAACCAGTATCTTCAAGCGAACCAATATTTTCAAGCGAACCAGCATCGACAAGTTGGAGCACAGGAGATGCACGCATAGACACATCAGTATTTACAGAAGAAACTGTTGAAACATTTTTAAAAGAATGTTTTACATTATGTGCATTCGATGATTGTGGTTTGAACGGAGAACAATGTAGTTCAATGCCATCAATGTCATTCAAGCCAAATATTTACAATAAATGCTTGAAAAGTTGTAATAATCATAATTCATTTGCTTTATTAAATAATTGTGCTGATTTTGATTGCAAATCACATAGTATAAGAAAAAGTATTAAAGATAATTATAAAAGAGTAGTAAATAATAAATTAATGCCGCAAAAAAAAGAAATAGAAATGTCATTCCCAATAACTAACATAGAAACAATAAATGATAATAGTAACAGATGTAAAGTAAATTATGATTATACATTATACGATAAATTAGATGTTAATCGTGGTAGCGAAATTGAAAGTGGAAATAATCAAAGAATATTTAAATTTAAAAAAAATGCAGATAATTGCGAGTATACATTATTAACTATGAGCGGTGGGTCATCCAAATCTATAGCCACCAGTACCAAAGAAGAATATACAATAGGAGAAACAAATTTTACATAAATAGTTTTTAATAATATATAAAATATATATTATTTGTAATAATATGGATATAAAAGATGCAAAAAGAATATTAGAAAAATATGAAAAAAAAAGGGGGAAGAAAATTGATATAAAAAAAAATAATACCAATTTAAAAAATGCAACAATAGAAAACTATGTAACTAAAATAAAACATATTAACAAAATTATAAATAATAAAAAAGTTAATATAAAAAGATTAAGTAATATATTTGTTGATAATTATAATTTAAAAGATAAAGAGTACATAATAAAAAAATTCACTTATTTAACAGATAATGAATTAATTAAATTTTTATATGCAAATTACACAAATGAGAATACAATAAAATCTTATTTAATACCATATGCTGTAATATGTAGTAAAATAGATTATTTTATAGATAATAATGTCTATAAAAATATAATTGAAAATATTGAAAATATAAATAAAAAATATGAAAATGACATTGATAATAATTCAGTTAATATAGTAGACAATGATAAATTAATAGTAAACTATGATGAAGATGAATTAGACAAAAATATAAAAAAAATCGAAAATATAGAAGATAAAGTAATTTACGCATTGTATACTTACATACCACCGCGAAGATTAGAATATTCAAATATGATAATTAAAACCGATTATGTAAATTTAGATAAAAGTCATAATTATATTATTGTAGAAAATAATATTCCAATAAAATTTATATTCAATAATTATAAAACAAACAAGGTATTTGGTGTGCAAATATATGATATAGAAAAAAAAATTCAAGAATTAATAATAAAACATATATTTGAAAATAAAAAAAAAATCGATGATTATTTATTCAGTTATAAATCAAATAATTTTGGTAAAAAGATAACAAATATATTTAAAATGATATATAATGCCGATATTAGTGTAAGATGGTTAAGAATATCTTATACAAGTAATATAAGACAATATAATTTAACAAATAATGAATTAAAAATAATAAGTGAAAAAATGGCACATAGTATTGTAACAAATAGTAGATATAATAAAATTAAAATGTATGAAAATGTATGAAAATGTACGAAAAAATGATATTATAAATTATTTTATAATTTAACAAGTAAATGAAAAGTTACTTTGATTACCAGACGGTAGATGTGTTAAAGTATAATATATACTATAACCCAAAAATCAAAAACAAGTATTTAGATGAAATCATAACAGATTGTGAAATAGATGATAATTTTTTCGAGTCCCATTACGAAGAATGGGACTACGACTTTTTAAAAGATTTAGATTAATTATTTATTCAATTTTAAATATAATTGATGTTCTATATCATAATATGGTAAATAATATATATACTTATTATTAATCTTAATTTTAATATAGTAATTTATTAAATAATCAATATTTGTATTAAAAAAATTAAAAGCAGCTAAATTTTCTTTTTTTAAATTATTAATCGTTATAATTGAATCTGTATTATTTTCAAAATAAGAGATAAAATTCGTATTCTTCATAATGTTATCATCTAATTCAGTAAAAAAATTAGAATCGATAGGATAATCAACTTTAATCCAACAATATCCTAAATAATGATTGCCAATAAAGTATTCATCTAAATATTTGTCATTTTTATCCAAATAAGTATTAAATACTTGATAGTTATTTGAATTGGCTATAAAATTTTCATTGTTAAATATTTTATTCTCACGAAATTTTGACATTATGTTCAAAATAAGTAAGGAGACATTATGAGTCAAATTATAACTAGTTTTAATTTTATTATTAAATTTATCTAAATAAATTTTATATTCTTTTTTTTTGTTGCTATAAATATTTGTAAATTTAGCACAAATAATAATTGTTAAAATTTCATCTACGAAATATTTTTTTAAATTATTGAAAGAATACAACACATTTTCATTATAAATTTCTTGAACACGAGTTGATATGGATAAATTAGGGTCTTTTATATTATATAAATTAAAAATAAAATCGAATGTTTTTATATCCATATTATACTTCAATTTTATATTTGCTAGTTTTTTGGCGAATTCCGGTTTTTGTATTGATTTTCTAATTTCATCATTAAAGTTATAAATATAATAAATTATTTTTTCAAAAAATTTATTATAATTTTCATCGTTATTTGTATCATTAAAGATTTCATGAAATATATACATAACAATAAAATATAGTGTTTTTAATTCATCTCTAATTAAAGGCCTTCTTGGATGAAAGATAGCAAAGATTTTATTAATATAATCGGATGTAATACTGAGAGTCAATAATGCTCTACAATAAACATATAATGATTTAATAACATCATCCTCAAAATCATCATAACCCCTATCATGATCTGTTTTTTTTATAAAATAATTATCATATACAAATGGCATACAAGTACCATAATCCCATGTTGTCCAATTAATTTTTAAGTTATTAATATAGAACAATTTACCATGAATATTATATTTTATAAAATTATTTAATTCCATTGGTGTGTTTTTGAATAAAAAATTACCACTATGAGTATCACGATGCAAACATTTTGTTACGCTCCAAAATGATAAGATTGATATTATAATATTTTCAAAGCCATTTAATAAATAGTAAAAATGAGGTATATTTTCTGTTCTATACTCGTTATATTGTAAAGGATTTAAATATATATTAATATCTCCAGAATATACATCAACTATAGTACAATTTATAGGCGGCTTTGTCCCCAAATTACACCCTATATTATATCTATTTACTTGTTTTTTTTCTTTAAATATTGGAAATATTTTACATACTTGTTCCTCGGTAGCATTTAGTTGTAATGTTTTATAGATTATCGGTAAATTTATATTTATTTTATTAATAGCATATTTACTAATTAATTCAAATAAATGATTTTCTTTTAAATTAGATTGTTTGAACACGGTATAATTATAACTTGATGTATTATCGCATAATGATAATTTAGCTACAAATTCATTTTTACCAATATACGCTTTATAAATAGAACCATATTCACTATTCGAAGCACTACCAAGTTTTACAAGCTGCATAGTATTATTTTGTGATAATTCAACCTTTAACTCTTGCTTATCATCAATTATAAAATTATATAATTTTAATTTATTATAAGCGACATATGCATTTTTATTATGAATAATTATTACTTCTTTAAATATATTTTTTTTTATATTATTTATATAAGTTGATATTTTTTTAAAATTTTCATTATTATGAATGTCATTATTATCAGTTATTTGATCATATGGAAAAAGCTTTATGTTTTTCTCAATTTCTTTTAAATAATTTAAATAAAACCTTTTATTAATTTTATTTAAATCGTTACATTTATCCCACTTTGTATCTTTGCATGGATAAATTATATTATTATTATACATTAAATCAGTTAAGTTATAATTAAAATTGTTACAACCATATATTGAGTAATTGGTATATTTATTACATGGTAATTTCTTCCACCTATAACCATATTCTGTATTATCATTAAATTTTTTTATAACATCTTCATAATCAATGGTTTTATTTGTAGTAGATTTAGAACTATTAAACATATTTGATGCACTTGATGATGTCGGCGCATTTGATGACCTTGATGATTTCGACGCATTTGATGACCTTGATGATTTCGACGCATGTGGTGACCTTGATGATTTCGACGCATTTGATGAACTTGATGATGTCGGCGCATTTGATGCACCTGGTGCTGTCGACGCATTTGATGAACTTGATGATGTCGGCGCATTTGATGCACCTGGTGCTGTCGACGCATTTGATGACCTTGATGATGTCGGCGCATTTGATGCACCTGGTGCTGTCGACGCATTTGATGACCTTGATGATGTCGGCGCATTTGATGCACCTGGTGCTGTCGACGCATTTGATGACC
>ERZ807291.5353-NODE-5353-length-16184-cov-63.261889_pt1 | contig 16184 bp, 18 predicted proteins | sample MGYA00521257_ERZ807291 | MGnify/ENA primary metagenome ERZ807291 (study PRJEB31413, sample SAMN03169783) | marine metagenome | biome: Marine; feature: Water; material: Subsurface seawater | place: North Sea | collected 2011-04-28 | depth 1 m m ...
ATCACTTTCGTAATAATTAAGTATTTTTTTTACATTTCTAGTTATTCTCATGAATCAAATACCTCATAAAAAAAATTAAACTTTACTTTAGGATATGTATAAATTTAAATATGATTAATTACAATAAAATATCTATTAAAAAATTGAACAGTTTTTTAATTAACTTTTATATTTTTTTAAAATTATAAGTGAAAAACTTTATGGAAATAAACGATCAAAAAATTAACTTTAAAAAATTAAAAGAGATACAAATTTCCTTTGAAGAAAGTATGAAAATATTAGAAAGACATGTAGCAGAGAGTATTGCGAACAAAAATGAGCTTGCAGTAATAAAAAATGATTTACTTGAAGCTAATAAAAGATTTAATCAGGCGTTAAATCATCTTGACGATTTAAAAAATTCAATAGACTTTGAAAATAAAACACACACCGAATGAGATTAGGTATTCTATGTCAGGTCAAACAACTGTTAAAATAACAATAAATGGAACTACTTATCCTGTCACATGTAATGAGGGTGAAGAAGATAGGCTTATTGAATCATCAAACGAAGTAAATAAAGTTATTGAAGATCTTAGCTCAGTTTCTGGAATGGTTGGAGAAACTAGATTGCTAGCAATGACTTCATTAATATTAGCAGATAAATTAATAGATAACAAAAACCCTAGTGAATCTCAGCTTAATATTACAGAAATCAGAGACTTTATTGATTGGTTTAGCAAAACTACCACAAGAATGAATAAGGTTGCAAAACTACTAGAAAACAAATAAATTAATATTACGATAGCTGAGTAGTACGTTAGGAATTTTAATCCCTGGGGCCATAAGTATTCCTAGGGAACTGTCACTTCTTTAATCGTGGTTAAAGTATATGGTGCCCACCTGTATAACAGGCAACAGAGGATAACTTATCCGACGTCTATTTGGCTTTCGTATTAACTGAAGAGTTATTGATGAAAAACAAGCTTAGGCAAACTGCAAAAAAAAAAGATCAAAGATAGTCTTTGACCCAAATTTTTACTTTAAAATCGACCAAATTGTTAAAATTTGTTTAGATAAAATTTTTAAATCTTATCCTAATTTTAAAACTGCTAGCTTATATTATCCCGTTCATAATGAAGTTTCTCCGGATATATTCATAAAATATTTTGAGAGAAAAAAAATTGTAATTTCCTTACCAGTTGTTGAAAGGTTTAGTAATTCTATAGTTTTTAAAGAGTGGTCTCATGAGGATAAATTAATAAAAGGTCCTTTAGGAAATATGGAACCTCTAAAAACTAAAAGACTTATATTTCCTCAAATTATGGTTGTTCCTTTATTAATGTTTGATAAATGTTTATTTAGGTTAGGTTATGGTGGTGGTTTTTATGATAAATCAATAAAAAAACACAAAAAATGCTTTAAAAAAAAAGAAAAGCCCTTTATTACCATTGGGCTTGCACATAGTTCACAAGAAACTGATCTTTTGCCTCATGAAAGTCATGATATGAAATTAGATTTTATAGTTACTGAAAAAGAGCTGTGGTCTAAAAAAATTATATCTAATTAAAAAGAAGAAAATCATGAAAGTTTTATTTGTTGGTGATATTGTTGGAAGGAATGCAAGGAACTTTGTTCAAAAACAAATTGTAGATTTAAAATTAAAATTGCAGCTTGATGCTATCATTATAAATGTTGAAAATGCTGCTGGTGGCTTTGGAGTAACACCAGCTATATGTGATGATTTTTTCAATGCTGGAGCAGATATACTTACAACGGGTAACCATGTTTGGGACAAAAGAGAAATAATTTCTTATATTTCTAAAAATGAGAGACTTCTTCGACCAATGAATATGATCGATGGTACGCCAGGTATAGGGATAACTTCGATTAAAATAAATACAGGTACTATTGGTGTAGCTAACATTATGACAAATCTATTTATGTCAAGAACTGACCCTGTATTCAATAAGGTTCCAGAGATAATAAATAGTTTTAAATTAACTGAAAACGTTGACTTTGCCCTGGTAGATGTTCATGGAGAAGCATCGTCAGAAAAAATGGCTATCGGGTATGCTCTTGATGGAAATGTATCTGCAGTTGTTGGTACTCACACACATGTTCCTACTGCAGATTATCAAATTTTAGAAAAAGGAACTGCTTACATAACTGATGTTGGTATGAGTGGAGATTACAACTCAATAATAGGCATGAACAAGCAGGATGCTTTAAATAGGTTCATGTTTCCAAATAACAAAAAATCTAAACTTGAAGTTTCCTTAGGTGAACCTACTATGTGTGGGGTAATTATCGACACTCTCTCAAATGGTTTGAGTAAATCAATAAAACCTCTTAGGTTAGGTGGCAGACTAGAACAAACTATATTATAGTTGTATTAATTCATAAACTGTATTCAGGGTAAATGAAATGGCTGGTCATTCAAAATTTAAAAATATAATGCATCGTAAAGGCGCTCAAGACGCAAAAAGAGCTAAAAAATTTGCTAGATTGACTAAAGAATTACAAGTGGCAGCTCGAAATGGAGTTGATCCTTCAAGTAATCCTAGGTTGAGATCTGCTCTTGCGGCTTGTAGAGCGGTAAATATGCCAAAAGACAATATAGAAAGAGTTATTAAAAAAGCTGAGTCTGGTGAAAACTCAAATTTAGAAGAAATAAGGTACGAAGGTTATGCGCCTGGTGGAGTTGCTCTAATTGTTGAAGCGGTTACAGATAACCGTAATAGAACAGCTGCTGAGGTAAGATCTGCTTTTGCTAAGTTCGGAGGTAATTTAGGAGAGACAGGATCAGTTTCCTTTATGTTTAGTAATATAGGGTATATTGTTTATAAAAATGATAATAAAAATGATGAAGAAATCTTAGAGATTGCGGTTGATATTGGTGCTGACGATGTCAACTCTGATGCAAATACCCATGAAATAATCACGTCCATTACTGAATTTAATAATGTAAGAGAGAAGCTTGACGATCTCTTGGGGACACCAGAGCAGGCGGAACTGGTTTGGCAACCTGAAAATTATATACAAATTGATGATGAACAAAGGGCTACTTCTATTTTGAAGTTAATTGATACATTAGATAATTGTGACGATGTTCAAGGTGTATATGGTAATTTTGAAATTAATGAAGATATTTTAAAGTTAATTTAAGTTTTTATAGGGCGATTGTTTTGCGTATAATTGGATTAGATCCTGGATTAAGGCATACTGGGTGGGGAATAATTGAACTAAAAAATAATAGATTACTCCATATTGATGATGGAAGAATTTCTCCGTCAACAAATTTAGATGAAGGTGATCGTCTTCTTATAATTAGAAATAAATTGAAAGAAATTGTTGATAATTATAACCCCAGTATTTCAGCTGTAGAACAAATATTTGTAGGGTATGGAATGGGATCGAGTCTTAAGCTTGGAATGGCCAGAGGTGTTTCAATTTTAGTTTTAGCAGAAGCAAGTTTAAAAATTAAAGAGCTACCGCCAAAATTAGTAAAAAAAACTGTTACAGGTTATGGTTCAGCTTCAAAATCACAAATAAAGGCAATGGTTACAAAACTATTGGGAATTGAGCCCAAAAATGAAGATAGTTCAGATGCTTTAGCAGTTGCAATTTCTGCCCAACATATTGGATATAAGGAAATATCTTCCAACCTAGAAAATAAACAAAGTGGATTAGATTTAGCTATCGCAAAAGCTTTATTAAAAGATCAAAATGTATAATAATTTAAAAAATTTAATGAGATGAGAACAGATGATAGCCTCTCTTACAGGTAATTTAGCTTCAATAGGTAAATCTGAAATAATTCTAGAAGTTAATGGAGTTGGGTATCTATTAAATGTTTCGTCAAAATTAGTATCTTCTTTAGGTGAAATTGGATCAAAGCTATCAGTTTTTACTGATTTGCAAATCAAAGATGATAAAATATTGATGTATGGCTTTGCTACCTCTAATGAGCAAAGTTTTTTTAGGTTGTTACAATCAGTTCAAGGTATTGGCCCCAAGGCCGCTCTTTCCATCCTTTCTGCTTTAACCATAAATGAATTGATTTTAGCTATAACATCAGGAGACAAGGCAATGATCTCACGGGCTGAAGGTGTAGGGCCTAAAGTTGCCGCAAGGGTTACTGCTGAATTATCAGAAAAAGTTTCAAATATGCACTTGAATTTTGGAAACAATGACATCAGTAAAAATTCTCAGGAAAAAAACTCTAATGTTTTAAAATCTAATTTTCTGAATGAAGAAGACCAATTTTTCGATGTTGTTGAAGATACTATTTCTGCCTTAATAAATTTAGGTTATACGCGTAGTGAAGTTTTTTCAGTAGTTATGGCTATTAAAAAGGACTTTAATCTTAAAAAAATCAATTTAGATTTTACCGTTAATGCTATAATACCTCTAGCTCTTAAAGAGTTGTCAAAGGTGGTGAAATGAGCGATCAACCAAAAAATATTGATAGACTAATAAATACTGAGGCTACAGAACAATCAGAAAATTTTGAGTTGAGCTTGAGACCTAAGAGATTAAGCGAATTTATTGGTCAGCCGCAAGTTCAAAAAAACCTCTCAACTTTTATATCAGCAGCTAGTTCAAGAAAAGAGGCTATGGATCATGCTTTACTATTTGGGCCGCCTGGACTTGGAAAAACAACGCTTGCTCAAATTATTTCTTATGAATTAGGTGTTGGTTTCAGGTCAACTTCTGGCCCAATTATAAATAAAGCTGGTGATTTAGCTGCTTTGCTTACTAACCTACAACCGAAAGATGTGTTATTCATTGATGAAATTCATCGCCTCGCCCCTAATATTGAAGAAATCCTATATCCAGCTATGGAGGATCTTCAATTAGACTTAATTATTGGTGAGGGTCCATCTGCAAGAACAATAAAAATTGATTTACCGCCATTTACACTTGTGGGAGCAACAACAAGATCAGGGCTATTAACAACTCCTCTTAGAGATAGATTTGGTATTCAAATTAGAATGGAGTTCTATAACTCGACTGATTTAGTAAGAATTTTGCTTAAGCTAGCTGAAAAGCTAAATGTTAACCTTGATGAAGGTGGAGCTCATGAAATTGCTAAACGATCTCGTGGAACACCAAGAGTCGCCGGAAGATTGCTTAGAAGAGTTAGAGATATTCTTTCTGTATCTAATTTAAACGTGATTGATAACAAATTCGCAGACAAAGCTTTGTCGCAGTTAGATGTAGATAAATCAGGTTTAGATGCAGTAGATAGAAAATATCTGAATGTAATTATAGAAAAATATCAAGGTGGCCCTGTGGGGCTTGATACATTATCAGCTATTTTATCTGAACAGAAGGATATGATAGAGGAAGTTATAGAGCCTTATCTATTACAACGTGGTTTAATTCAGAGATCTTCAAGAGGAAGATTTGTTTCAGCTTCTGGTTGGAGACATTTAGGCTTAACTCCTCCCAAAAATGCAGAAGAACAATCTGATATGATGGACACCTCAAAAAATTAAAATCCAGGATTTTATTTAACTTTATGGTAATTAATTTTAACAACCTAGACGGTAAAATAATTAATAATAAGCATTATTACCCTGTTAAAATATTTTACGAAGACACAGATGCTGGAGGCATAGTTTATCATAGTAATTATCTTAAATTTTTTGAAAGAGCTCGAACCTCATTATTAAATTTACTTAAAATAGATCAATTAAACATAAAGAAACAAGATGATGTAATATTAGTGGTTAGGAAGGCAGATATAACCTGGAACAAACCAGCAAAATTAAATGATACTCTGTTAATAGAGACATGCCTTAAATATGCCAAAAACTCTAGTATAACTCTAGAGCAGAAAGCTTTTATAAATAATCAGAACCTAAATAGTGTGTTAGTAACTGGTGAGTTCCAAATAGTAGCAGTTGACAGTAATTTTAAAGTAAGGCGAATAAAAAATATTTTACAGGATATGTTTTTTACAAATAATAAATAAAAATTTTAAAAGGGCTTGAAAATGGATGAAGAAATTAAAACCCCAAATGTTGAAGTTGAAACAGTTTCTGAACAAACAGATCTTTCGCTTTTGGGGCTAATTTATGAGGCTGATTTTTTTGTTCAAATAATCATGTTATTACTTTTGTTGTCTTCTATTTGGTGTTGGACAATCATTATAAATAAATCAAGATTGTTTAGAAGAGAGAAGAAAATATCAAAATTATTTCAAGAATATTATGATAGTAACGAAGTTGATGATGATACTTTGCTAGATTTTTACAATAATAATTCTCAAAATGAGAAGAATGCCCAAGTTAACGTCTTCATTAAAGCCATGTTAGAATTTAACAAAATTCATACAACCTCTTCTCATTCTGTAGGCAAAAACCATTTAAGTGAATTGGTTGAAAGAGTTCAATTAACTTTACAAATTATAGTTAACAGAGAAATAGAAAAATTAGAACAAGGTATGAGTTTTTTAGCATCCATTGGTTCTGTTGCACCATTTATAGGATTACTAGGAACTGTATGGGGGATTGTAAATGCTTTTCAATCTATTGCTATAACAAATAATACAAGTTTAGCAGTAGTCGCTCCAGGTATTGCTGAAGCACTATTTGCAACAGCTCTTGGTTTACTAGCTGCTATACCGGCAGTTGCCGCTTATAATAAATACTCCAATGATTTAGAAAAAATTTCAAATAATTTAGAATATTTTATTTTTGAATTTACTTCCAAAAAAACTATAGAATTGGAAAGAAAATTTAATGTATAACCAAAAATTTCTTGTAAGAAATTCGCGTAAAAAGAATAAAGCCATTAGTCAGATTAATGTCACCCCATTTGTAGATGTGATGCTTGTTTTACTGATTGTGTTTATGATTACAGCGCCACTTTTGACTGTAGGTGTGTCCGTTGATTTGCCAAAAACAAAAGCAGCACAACTCAATTCAAAAGGAGATCCAATTATAATTAGCATTAAACAAAATGGGGAATTATATATTCAGGAAAGGGTAATTGAAGTTACTCAATTGTTACCCAGGTTAAAGGCAATATCATCGGGTAATAAAAACCTTAGAATTTATGTTCGTGGAGATAAGAGCGTTCCGTATGGCATAGTTTTAGAGACTATTGCAAGAATTAAAAGCTCTGGTTTTAAGAAGGTCGCGCTTGTAGCCAAGTTAGAAGATTAGTGAAATTATGGTGAGTTCAACTTTTATTTCTATAGGATTACATGTTTCTATAATTATCATTGCTTATTTTGGCATGCCTAGTTTGAAAATCAGAGAACCTATTGAACAACCAATTGATATAGTTGAAGACACACCAATTAGTTCTCAAACATCTTTAAAATTAGGATCTGTAAAAGAAAGAAAAGAGACTGATGATAAAAAAGTGGAAGTAAAAGAAAAGAAAATTAAAAAGTCAGTCCCTCCGCCTCCGCCCGTACCTAGTAGAGAAATTATAGATAAAAAAAATAATGAATTAAAAAAGCAAAAAGATTTAAAAGAAATAGCAGAGATTATTAAAAAAAAGCCAAAGCTAAATATTAACAAAAAAAAAGATGTTCCTAAAGTTGTTGCTAAACCAAAAAGAATTAAAAATCAAATTACGCCTAAAGCCATTGTCAAACCAGAAAAAATTAAAAATAAGCAAAAAGAAAATTTAGCAAAAGGCCTTCTTAATACTCTGGCAGAAGCAAAAATTAAGAATGATGAAGTAAAAAAAGAAAAATCTAAGAAAGAAGATATTTTAAAAACAATTAAAAAGTTGGCTGGTAACTCAAATAGACGGGTTAAAGAAACATCATTAAGTTATAGTCAAACTGATATTGACAGAATTAGAAGTCATGTCAGTAAATTTTTTAATATGTCTTATGCAGCACTCGAAGTTAACAAAATGATACCATTAAAAATAATCACTGACCTTGATGGTACTGTAAAAAGTGTAAATATTATTGAAAAATCTAAATACCTTAAAGATAAATTTTATAGGGCAACAGCAGATGCAGCTAGAAGGGCCGTTCTTGATAGTTCACCCTTACCATTGCCAAAGGGTAAAGAAAAATTGTTTAGAAATATTGTATTCGACTTTGATACATCTAGAATTAACAGTTATTAATTGAATTTTTTTGATATGTTGCCATAATCCTGCCTCATAAAAGTAATTAAAGATAAATATTAAGAAATAAGTTTTTTCTTTGAGGTTTCGTTTTGAATAAAAGTTTGCATCATATTTGCTCAAGGTTATTTATAATAACTTTTTGTCTTATGATTTCTAAAGCTTTTGCTGATGATATAAAGATTAAAATTAATTCTGGGCAAATAGAACCTCTGCCAGTAGCTATCGCAGATTTTACTGGTAAAGAGGGTAAATCAAATCAAATAGGTCGTCAAATTTCAGAGGTTATATCAAATAATTTGGTAGGTTCTGGACAATTTAAAGCTATAGAAAGCGCAGCTTTTATCGCTCCACCAACAAGTCCATCCGTAAGGCCAAATTTTTTGGATTGGTCACCCTTGGGGATTAAAGCACTAGTTACCGGTTCAGTAAAAAATATAAATAATGATGAAATAGAAGTAGAATTTAGATTATGGGATGTAGTCGCTGAAACGGACTTAATAGGTTTAAGGCTTACTGTGGCTTCAAAAGCTTGGCGAAGGGTTGCTCATATTATTTCGGATGAAATTTTTGAAAGATTGTCTGGTGACAGTGGTTATTTTGATACAAGAATTGTTTATGTTTCGGAATCTGGCCCTCAAAACAAGCGTCTAAAAAGACTTGCGATAATGGATCAAGATGGAGAAAATCATCAATACTTAACTGATGGGAGTTTTTTAGTATTAACCCCACGATTTTCTCCAACAAGTCAAGAAATTACTTATTTAGCTTACTTTAAAAATGAACCAAGAGTATATATTTTTAATTTAGAAACTGGCCAACAAGAGCTTTTAGGTTCCTTCCCAGGCATGACATTTGCCCCTAGATTCTCACCTGCAGGTGATAAAATAATTATGAGTTTAGCTCAAAAGGGTATAACAGACATTTACACTATGAATTTAAATAATCAGGAAGTTAAAAGATTAACTAATAGTTCTGCTATTGACACCTCTCCAAGTTATTCTCCAGATGGTAAGCAAATAATTTTTAATTCTGACCGTGGTGGATCGCAACAAATTTATATAATGGATTCAAATGGTAAAAACGTTAAAAGAATTTCTTTTGGAAATGGAAGATATGCTACTCCTGTGTGGGCACCTAAGGGAGAGTTAATAGCATTTACAAAAATGCATAAGAATAAATTTTATATTGGTGTTATGGCTCCAGACGGTTCAGGAGAAAGGTTGTTAGCTGAAGGATACTTGGTTGAGGGACCAACATGGGCACCTAATGGCAGAGTATTAATGTATTTTAAACAAGACAAACCTATAGATGATGGGAAGAGTACAAATGTGAATCTGTATAAAATAGATATAACAGGTTTTAGGGAGACAAGGATAATTACTCCAAGTGATGGCTCAGACCCCGCTTGGTCACCCCTGTTACCCAACTAAATAATTAGAGGACTAAAATAGGTTGAATTTAGGAATTAATTAATATATTGTGCAACCGACAAGAATTAGGAAGATTCATTTAAGGAGTTTGTAATGACTAAAAAAATATTTGCCATGTTAGGAACCTTAGCTTTGCTCTCAGCATGTGAAACAGCATCACAAAAGGTTGTTAGTGGTTCAGCTGCAACATCCTCCAGTAGTGGATCTGCCTCAAGTTCAGGATCAACTTCAGGTTCAAGTTCAGTTGATAAAAAACAGAGCTTATTTGCTCAAGCCAAACAAACAGCTGCTGATAAATTAATTGCGGTTGGTGACAGAGTTTTGTTTGATTATGATTCAGCTGAATTAGATTCAAGTGCAAAAATATTACTGGATGCTCAGTCAAGATTTCTAAGAGTTAATAGTGATTTAAATTTTATAATTGAAGGTCACTGTGATGAAAGAGGAACTCGTGAGTATAACCTAGCATTAGGTGAGCAAAGAGCAACTGCCGTTAGAGATTATCTTGTAATTCAAGGTATAGATCCTGACAGAATAAAGGTTATTTCTTATGGTAAAGAAAAGCCTGCTGTTGTGGGATCTAATAGTATGGCTTGGTCTAAAAATAGACGTGCCGTTACTATTATTGAATAAAATATAGAATTTTATCTCTACAGTTCATTTTTTATTTTGTATTTTAGCCATTAAGCTAAGAGTCATGCATGTTTAAGTTAATCCAATTTTTATTCTTAATATTTAATCCTTTTTTAATTTCTCCAGCGTTTTCACAAAGCATGGATGGTTTAAAAGAAATAGTTACTATTCAACAAGAAAAAATTGCTCGCATAGAAAATAATGTTAAAAATTTAATTGGTTCTTTTGAAAGCCTTTCAAACTCAAAAAGTATGGTTAAAGTTCCAGAGGATTTAGAAAATAAAATAAATACTATTAACCAAAAGTTGAATTTACTAGAGAACAATTTAAAAAATATTACAAACCTTTCTTACGATTTAGACTTTGCCCTTAAGCGTATAGAAAGACATCTAGAACTTACATCTATTAATAATGTGACCTTAAAACAAGGTGGTAAAGATATTGTACAAAAACCTACTTTTGTTGATAATAAAAATAATAATATTACGACAAAAAACCTTGAAAATAAAACTGAAGGCGTTTTAGGGTTTATAAAAGAGCCAAGTTCTTCAAATTTAGAGAATAATACGGAAGACAAACTTAGAACTGAAGGCGATACTAAGAAAGATAAATTATTAACAAAATCCTCGCCTGAAGAAAATTTTAATATTGCATTAGATTATGCTGTTGCTCTTGATTTCATTAATGCTGAAAAAGCATTCAAAGAATTTTTAATAATACATAAGGATAGTGAAAAAGTTGCTGACGCTCAATATTGGTTAGGAAGAGCTTATTTTGCACAAGCTAAGTTTGAGGAAGCAGCTATAGCTTTGGCTGAATTTAATAGCGTATTTCCAAATGACTCAAGGTTTCAAGAAACAACACTATTAATTGCGGAATCTGCTGCAAATTTTGCTCCCCAAAACCAACTTTGCGATATATTAAAGCAGTCACTGGAGTTTATGATTAATCCTTCTGAAAAATTTATTACAAGAATTAATATTCTAAAGAATGAAAATAAATGTAATAATGAATGATTGACATCTTCAATTCAGAATTACTTAAACTTTTAATCCATCCAGTAAATAAATTATCAAAAAATTTCGTTATTGGCCTTTCTGGTGGCGTAGACTCAATGGTTCTACTTTACTTGATTAAAAGATTTTTAGACCAGAACAAATTTATGAAAATAAATATTTTCCCGATAATAATTGATCATAATTTAAGGGTTGAATCCAGTACTGAAGCAGAAAACGTAAAAAGTATTTCGGAAGGAATAGGCTTCAGAACAATTATAAAAAAAATTGAAAAACAAAAACCTAGTGGAAACATACAGAGCTGGGCAAGAGAAAATAGACGTGATCTATTATTTGAAAGTTGTTCTGATCTCTCTGCCAATTTACTTTTAGCTCATCATTTGAATGATCAAGCAGAAACTCTGTATATGCGTTTTAACAAAAACTCTGGTCTTGATGGTCTTTTAGGAATGAAAACAATCACTTTTTGGAATGGAATTTTTATATTAAGACCACTTTTAACTTTCTCTAAAGAAGAAATTGTTAGATACGCACAAAAGAATAATATTAAGTTTTTTGAAGACCCATCAAATTCATTTTTAAAATACGAAAGGGTCAGAGTAAGGCAAAAGTTAATTCAAATAAAGAGGAATAAATGGGAAAACGTATCAACAGATCTAAATAAATTCAGCATCATATGTAATAAATTAGTTACAAAGACTAACTTATTATTTGAAAATTGGTTAGAGCAAAATGTTTTGTTAGATAAATGTGGAGTGGTTAGAGTTAATTATAAAAGTGCACTCACGCTTTTCAAACAATCTGATCTATATTGTATTAAATTTTTTTCAAAAATAATTCAGACTGTAGGTGGAAAAAAATATTCTCCAAAACGTAAACAAGTATACGAGTTAACTAAAGCATTATTAAAAAATGATTTTAAAAAACGAACTCTAGGAAATGTTTGTGTTTTGTATAATAAAGATCATATTTTTTTTATAAGAGAAAAAAGACATCTCAACTATAACTTAGATATAAAAGTAAATAAAAAATATATTTTTGATGGTCGTTTCATTCTTATTAGCAATGTGCCAGGAAAATTAATTTGCTCAGAAAAAATAAATTATAATAATATTCCTCCTAATAGCCCTTTTTATGAGTTTAAAAATTTAATTAATAAAACAATTCCTTGTCTCCAAACTCTTGAAGGTAAACTAGTCAAACCCCATTTAAATATTATAAATCAAAAAAACAATTCTAATGAAAGTATAAAAAGCAATTCTTTTGGGCTTTACCTTATTAATAGAGTACTGATATAATTAAAAAAAATAAAAAGGAATATGATGAATAATTTTGGAAAAAACATAGCTGTTTGGGTAATTATATCTTTGGTATTAATTGCTATTTTTAATGTCTTTCAAGGCAATTCGTCTAAATCATCAAACAATGCGATAGCTTATTCTGATTTTTTAGCAAGAGTAAATTCTGGTGAAGTCAGGGAAGTAAGTATCCAGGGAGATAAAATTTTTGGTTCATCTAATAGTGGCGTTCCATTTTATTCATTTATTCCAAAAGAAGATGAATTAGCAAATAAATTATCAGAGAAAGGAATTAAAGTAACAGCAGAACCAGCTGAAAGTGGTATGCCTGGAATCTTATCTGTTCTTATTTCATGGTTTCCGATGTTGCTCTTTATTGGTGTTTGGATTTTCTTTATGAAACAAATGCAGGGTGGTGCAAAAGGAGCTATGGGCTTTGGAAAGTCAAAAGCTAAACTCCTTACTGAACATAGAGATAAGGTAACTTTCCGAGATGTTGCTGGTATTGACGAGGCTAAATCAGAGCTAGAAGAAGTTGTAGAGTTTTTAAAAGATCCAAGTAGGTTCCAAAAACTTGGTGGAAAAATTCCAAAAGGAGTCTTGCTAGTGGGTCCTCCAGGAACTGGTAAAACTTTGTTAGCTAAGGCAGTGGCTGGAGAAGCTGGTGTTCCCTTTTTTACAATATCTGGGTCTGATTTTGTTGAAATGTTTGTTGGTGTTGGCGCTTCAAGAGTAAGAGATATGTTTGAACAAGGAAAGAAAAATTCTCCTTGTATAATATTTATTGATGAAATTGATGCCATGGGAAGGCATAGAGGAGCCGGTCTTGGTGGAGGTAATGATGAAAGAGAACAGACACTTAATCAACTTCTTGTTGAAATGGATGGTTTTGAAACAAATGAAGGTGTTATTTTGGTAGCTGCCACTAATAGACCTGATGTTTTAGACCCAGCATTGCTAAGACCAGGTAGATTTGACAGACAAGTTGTTGTTCCGAACCCTGATATGATTGGGCGTGAGAAAATATTAAAAGTCCATATGAAAAAAGTACCACTTTCTTCTGACGTGGTTACGAAAACCTTGGCTAGAGGTACACCGGGTTTCTCTGGAGCTGACCTTGCTAACTTAGTCAACGAAGCAGCGTTATTATCAGCCAGAAAAGGAAGAAGTAACGTGAGTATGGTTGAATTTGAAGAAGCTAAAGATAAAGTTATGATGGGCTCTGAGAGAAGGTCCATGGTAATGACAGAAGAAGAGCGAAAGCTTACAGCTTATCATGAAGCTGGACATGCTGTGGTAGCTGCCTATTCACCTGCTAGTGATCCTATTCATAAGGCAACAATAATTCCAAGAGGAAGAGCTCTTGGGATGGTAATGAGATTGCCTGAAGGTGATAGGGTATCTATGGCTAAAGACAAGTTGTTTGCAGATCTAAGGGTTGCGTGTGGTGGACGTATAGCTGAAGAGATGATATTTGGTAAAGACAAAGTTACAACTGGAGCTAGTTCTGATATTAGAATGGTAACAGACACTGCTAGAAGAATGGTAACAGAATGGGGTCTATCTGAAAAACTTGGTTTCTTAGCATATGAGGCTAATGAGCAAGAAGTTTTTCTTGGAAGATCTGTTTCCCAACAAAAAAATCTTTCTGATGATACCGCATCTATCGTTGATCAAGAAATTAGAAGAATAGCTGACTCAGTTTATGTTGATGCTCAAAAAATGCTTAAAAAATACTCTAAACAGCTCAAAAGAGTTGCAGAAGCCTTGCTAGAGTATGAGACTTTAGATGGAAAACAAATAAACGACTTGTGTAAAGGGTTAAAAATTTCTATTAAAAAGAGTGATGATAATGATAATTCACCAAAAGCAAAAAAGCCTAAAAGAAGAGCCGGCATTCCTTCTACAAGTGCAAAGCAGACGATTGTTACTAATGAAATAGATAACTCTTAGAATTAATCAAGGAAGATGGTAAAACAAAGTAAATATTTGTTTGCCCCTCCTTGCTCTGAAGAAATTGAAACTTATATCATACCAATTCCTAAGCACCAATACGAAGTTTATGAGGGTCTTAAAATTGCTGGTGGTTGGAGGTATTTTGATAACCTTCGTGTAATTCAAAAAAAGAAAGATACTTTTATTGAAGTTTTAATGTCTGTTTCAGATTTTATTAAATTAGCAAGAACTGATAGTAAAGAAGCTTTACGAAAAGCAGAAATGAGTATTGAAAATATTGTTAAAAAAAGACCTTCTTTTGCAAATATTGATATGTCACTCCCTCATATAATGGGAGTCTCAAATCTTACACCTGACAGTTTTTATAAAAATAGTAGAAACTCTAATCCAGACATAGTTCTAAGAAAATGTAAAGAAATGTTAAAAAATGGTGCAACAATTATTGATATTGGAGGTGAGTCTTCTAGGCCTGGAGCTAACAAGATTTCAGAAAATGAAGAACAACAAAGAATTTTGCAGACATTACTTCGACTTAAACAAGAAAATGTTAAAACAATTATATCCTTAGATACAAGAAATCTGAGTACCATGAAATTGGGTCAAAAAATTGGTGTTGATATAATTAATGATATTTCTAGTTTAGATAGCATCGAAAAAGCTAATTTTATAATATCAAAAAAATTACCAGTAATTATAATGCATATGCAAAATAATCCTGAAAATATGCAAGACAATCCTAAATATTCTTTTTCACCAATCGACATTTATAATTTTTTTGAAAAAAAAATTTTTGAATTATTACAATTAGGCATAGATATTTCTAACTTAGTAATCGACCCAGGTATAGGGTTTGGAAAAAATAAATTTCATAATTTAGATATTCTTAAAAATTTAAGTATTTTTCATAGTTTGGGTGTTCCAATACTAATTGGTGTTAGTAGAAAAGCACTAATAGGACAGCTTACTATTGAAGACTTTAAATTTCGTGATGTTTACAAAAAATCTATTAACCCCAGTAAAAGGTTGAGTGGTTCAATTGCATTTGCTATGCATGCTTTTAATAATGGTATTCAAATAATCAGAACACACGATGTTTTTGAAACCAAACAGGCATTAACATGTCAGTTTTCTTTAAATTAGAAGGTAATTAATTGTGAATAATGATTTTGATACTAAGCAAAGATTATTTGGAACAGATGGCATAAGAGGCACGGTTAATAAAGATAAGATTACCGCACAAATGGCTGTTAAATTAGCTATGGCTGCGGGTAATTATTTCTTTGGTAAAGCTGGCACAAAAAAACCACGTGTTTTGATAGGTAAAGACACACGGTTGTCAGGATATATGCTTGAACCTGCATTAGTTTCAGGTTTTACTTCTGTTGGTTTAGATGCAATTACAACAGGTCCTATGCCAACACCTGCTATTGCGCATTTAACTAGAGCTCTTAGATGTGACTTAGGGGTAATGATCTCAGCTTCTCATAACCCTTACGAGGATAATGGATTAAAACTTTTTGGATCTGACGGGTTTAAATTGAATGATGATGTGGAAAACGAAATTCAATTAAAAATGGAAACAACTCCTACTTTAGCAAAATCAGCAGACTTAGGAAGAGCAAGAAGAATGGAAGATGCTAATGGAAGGTACTCTGAGTTTGTTAAACAAATACTTCCAAAACATGAAGATTTAAGTGGATTAAAAGTGGTGTTAGACTGTGCAAATGGTGCATCATATAAAGTAGGTCCAGAAGTTTTATTTG
>ERZ807291.5372-NODE-5372-length-16144-cov-8.738393_pt1 | contig 16144 bp, 22 predicted proteins | sample MGYA00521257_ERZ807291 | MGnify/ENA primary metagenome ERZ807291 (study PRJEB31413, sample SAMN03169783) | marine metagenome | biome: Marine; feature: Water; material: Subsurface seawater | place: North Sea | collected 2011-04-28 | depth 1 m m ...
GCAGCAGCTTCGGGGTAGATAAGGTTCTTTAGCGTAGCCTCATTGATCTGAGGTACACCAGTTGGTGTGGTCTTGACAGGTTCCCAATCGCTATGCGCTTGGCTTATGCGGTATGTACACTGTGGCCTAGAGCCAGGGTTGAATGGTTGCAAAGTTACTTTGGTATACGGGATACCCTTAGTCACACCCCTGCCCGCGTTTGATACTTTAGGTAGGGTTACCTCTACATCATTCCACACACGGGCCTTCCAATCCCATGTCCCCTTCTCAGGTATGATTACAGGTGTGAACAGTTCTTGAAGTCCCCTCTCTATGTCAGCCTTTTCGCCTGACAATTCTATGTAAAGTTGAGTTAACTTAGGCATGTCCAGCTTGAACCCGTGCTGCTCTTGAAGGTGCAAGCAGAACGCCACCTTGTGTTCCAGCGCCACTGCTGGCCTCCAATCCACTTTCTTCTGTTTGAACCAGCCAATCAATTCCTTCTGCAATTTGCGATACACTTTCATGGTGACTAGTACATCTTGATTGCAGTAGGTAGCCATCGATGGATGCCACTTGTCAAAGTCGTTGAAGTCACCTTTAGGGAACCCTAGATCTACACCCCATGCTGCCAGTGCATGGGAACGGCGATCAGGAAACAACATCTTTGATATAACAAGAGTGTCGTAGACCTGACTGAATTTAAGTTTAAGATGGTCAGGTACGAATAGATTAATTGCATGAAGGTCGTAGCCTAGTCCGTTGTGAAACACGACACGATCAGCTTTAGTTAGCCTCTCAAAGCCTTCCTTCATTGGCCTGTAACCAGCCTGATCTGCGTAACAGATAACCTCGTCTGTTAAAGGATCACCAATTGATAGACACCAGTGACGGGTAATAGTATCTAGCAAGCCGTTGGCCTCTAGGTCTGCAATTAAAACTTTCATGTACGCTTCCTTGTTTAGAATGGAATGTCATCAAAATCGTCTAAGCCTCCACTCACAATGATTGGCCCACCGCCTTCCTTGGCGGGAAGTAGGCGACCAGTTGTTGTGTTGAACTCATTTAGATCTGCTTCTCCTAAGTCACCGAACTCGCGGTTCTTTAGTAGACGGATGCGTGATTGATCAGGGTTGTCCCCCTGTTGGTCACGCTCCACAGCAATGATGTTGTCCGATAATTGCTCAAGTGATGCTGACCCACGCATGTCCTGCAGCGTGACTCGACCACCTTCGTTATATGATTTACGCCCACCATCGGGACGCTTTAGATGTGTGATAGCTATGAGGCCGACACCCGTTTGCTCTACTAGACCGCGCAAGGCAGTCATAAGTAGGTCAATGTCTTTACGCTCACCCTCGCCGCTCGACTTCTGGCCTGACACCACTATGCTGATGTGGTCTAGGATGATGAAGTCACACTCAAGTGAGGTAGCCATAAACTTTAGTTTTGATATTAAGTTCTCACTATCTATGGAGCCGAAGTGGTCATAGAAATATTGAGTCTTAACGACACTGTCCAAAGACTTTTGGTAAGCCTCTGGCGTGATGCAGTTTGGTTCTTCTCTCAAAGTACCTAGCGGAACATTGTTATCAATAGCAATGTACCCGTGCGCTGTTTTGGTGTAACTCTCTTCAAGAAAGACATTGCCAATCTTGAGGCCATGAGTTTTGACTAGGTGGTAACCAATCTCACGGGCAAGCGTTGACTTGCCTATACCTGATCCCGCAGTCATTAGAGTTAGCTCACGTTTGCGTAAGCCGTGCAACTTAGCCGCCAGCTTTGGGTAGGGAATACTAAATCCAGGTTTGACTACGGACAGTAGATCGTCCATCGATATGTCAGCACCAGAGACTATGCCGTCAGGGCGAAACGCTTTGGCATCATAGACTGCAGTCAATAGTTCCTTAACCATGTACTGTTCTAGCATTTCCCCTGCATCTTTAAGAGGTAGCGTGGCTATGTAAGCCTTGCCGGGCGATAGTAATGCCGCACATTCGTGTGCCGCTGCAATACCGACAGAATCTTGGTCATAGAGGAAAACGACAGACTCATATCCCTCTAAAAATTCTAGCGATTTTTTGATATCGCTTTTTGCACTCTGTGCGCCTGACTTTACAGACACAACAGGCCAAGTCCCATTCGTGACAGTTGCATAGGCTAAGCAATCAATCTCTCCCTCTGTGATTACGATGCGCTTTCCTTTGGTCTTCCAAAGGTGCTGACCGAACATGCCAGCCTTCTTCATATCACCTGTAGATCTAAAGTCCTTACCTGCATATCGTAGCTTCTGGGCTATGATGTGGCCCGTATCGTCACGGTATGCTGCAATCTGCACTACGTTACCTTTGGCGTCTTCGCCTATGGAGTACCCAAACTTCTTGCAGATCTCTTCGTCTATCTTTCTTTTTACCAATGGTTTAAACACACCAGTTGGGAGTAAGTCATGTGCCTTCTTTGTGTTCATATCATTAGCCTTCGGTGAGTCTTTCGGGAGCGTCTTACCGCCACAACTGAAGCATGTTCCGTACCCACGATCATTAACGCTGTATCCATCGCTGGAACCGCAGCTAATCGGGCAGGGCATGTGTGTGTCTAGCCATTCAGACATAGTCAATCCTATTTGTAGGGTTTGTCGGACAGTTCAACGAACCAGACGTTGATATGCGGAGGCTCGTCACCCACGCAATAGCGTTTAACTGCAGTCATTTGCACAATCTGATCATCATCACGCCAAAAAACCCCTGCTTTAGTCATAACGTCAAGTGGGCCTTTGATATAGTTATCAATGTCACCCCGTGGGAATAACAACTTGCCTTGCTTGGGTTTGAGAGCAACACATTCCATCCATAACTCCAGTGGTTTATCAGTGAGGGTATAGGTGGCTGAGTTAGCTAGGGGCTGAGCATCCTTTCGGAACTGCTCATAGTTTTTTCCGTAGTACGCGCCGAACCGCCCTATGCGGGGGCGGCTGGCGGGAACTGGTTGAACTGGAAGATGCCAGTGAGTGGCGTTGACAGGGACGTTAAAAGTCTTCGTTGTCATCATAAGTCTCGGCGCTTGGTGCAGAGTTAGCATCTACTGATGCAGTCAGAGGTGCGTCATAACCAGCAACATCATCGAACTCGTCACCGCCACCCGTAGAAGCGCGTTGTTCAAGGAGTTGTACGTTGCGGAGTTGAATAGCAATACCCTTCATGCCTCCCGCTGTGTAGGGGATAAGAACACCGCTTAAACGAATGATGTCACCACTGTTTACAAACACATCAGCGGGTAGCTCCTGACGCTTGGCGTCTACCATGCCTGGCTGGAATTTACTCTTTGCAGTGAGGACATACTTGCCGCGTAAGTCTTCCTTGCCTTCCTTCTCGTCAGCAATGTCATCACCATTTTTAACTGGTGAACGATATACCTTTGGCTCTTTGCCCCACTCGGCAATAGCGGCTTCCACTACGGCAGCTTGTAGCTTAGCTATGCCAGCCTCAACAGCCGCATCATTGGCGTCCATAACAAGCGTGGTCTTATACTTGCCGTCCGAAAACTCATGGCCCTCGTCTGGTCGTGCAATCCAAGCGTAAGCTGCTGTTCCGACAGGTGTAAGGCATTTTAAGAACTTCTTTTTAGTCGTCATACTGTTAAATCCTATAAGTCATATTGATTTTGTAGTTTGATTGGGTCGATCCCAATGGTGTTTAGCCTGATCATTAGATCCACTGGCATTGGTTTGCCGTAGATCAGGTACTGCATAACTTCAGATGTCAGGTTGTCATCTTGAAGCCGCAATAGTTCCAACATTTTGTCCTCCTAAAACGTATCGCTGTAGCAAGAGCGCCGAGTATGGGACACTATAGTTTTGTCAAAGGTTTACTGTACTTCTTAGCTGAAGAAATACGGGGAGTTCAGTAGTTCATCCACGTTAAAATCTCCTTGGGCAGGTGCTTCGGGCAACTCGACATGAGGTGCATAAGAGAGTATGTGTTCTCGGAACTCTTCTAAATAGTTTCCTTTAAATATCTTATGTGCCTCTTCACGAATGACTTTGTGTAGTACATCCACAGCATTCTCCCCACATTCCAACTGTCCGTGGTGGACACCATATGAGTCATGTATAAAAGCCGTGCTGGTAACACCATAATCATTCTTTAATCTCAGTGCTACGTTATGCAACAGCCCTGCGTCAAAACTGTGAACCACGTTTGGGGAGGCGGCTAGGTAATTCTTGCGCTCGTCTAGTCCTGTGTTTCGATCCTCATTCCAAAGTCTAAACGTACCCATCAGAGTCAACACCTTAGTTTCTCTAAGCTTATGGTAGGCTTGAGTACACTCCACGCCTGTTGGTGTTAGCCATTTTAATGGCAACTCCTGTTTGGCTAATGCTTTCGCAGACTGTTGGAAGTACTCCATAATAGTAGACGATGAATTTACACTAGTCTTCAGCGCATCCACAATAAGGTCGCGCATGAACGCAGCATTAGTACCTTTCCTGCCCTCAATATTATCGCAGAACCCGTCCTTTACCAGTTGTCCTGCAATACCTCTAGGTGTGACGCCGTAAGGAGTGGTCATTGTTGCGCGTTTAACAGTCGATCTAGTGATCTTTCCCATCCACGCCAGTGCCTCTTCCCGCCCTTCTAAGGCCCTTTGATTGTTAAGTAATATCACGGCATCCTTTATCTCTGAATAAAGGTCATAGCGTTTCTCTAGGCTGCTGCAGTTGGTTTTTATTGCACCCACAGAATCTTTTCCTAGCAGTGATAAAATTTGCATACCGTTGCAAACTCCGTCCATGGCGCACACGGATCTACTGAGAAAATGAGCAGGATTATCCAGCCCAACTGCAAGAGCATACTCACGGGCGGCTGCAAGAAAAACGTATGGTTCATCGATGCTTGGATCTGCCCATAGCCGCTGCCCGTCTAAGGGGTTTAACCCTGAGTCAATGATCATGTCGTGGTTAGCATCGACCCACGCTATACGCTCAGCCCATGTGGCCTTGTCTTGCCCCGCTGTGTTCGCCAGTGTGATCTTCAACCAGTACAAACCTCGGTCACCTAGTGGCTTGGCATGGTGAAATTGCAACAGGCCCTTACAGATCTGATCACCTTGTGGATTTAAATCCTGGGCCATGGGATAAAGTCGTGTGCGAAAGTCTGCAAAGTGTGGGTAGGTATGCCTTGATGAAATTCTTTTGGTCATATGTATAGCCTCTAGTATGTGGTTTCGCCGCGTAAGCTACGCGCCATGTCAAGTTTGCGAATTAATGATTCACGTTTGCTTTGCATCTTAGCGTTGTCCTCATGGATCTTACTGATCTGAAGCTTCCACTCGGTTCGTTCAGCTTTGTCCATCAGTTCCCACTCTTCATCTGTCAAAGATTTCGGTAGCGCCTCGTCTTCGACTGTCGGTAAGCCGCCTAGATCGCCACCCTCAGATCTAATGGTGAGCATAGTGTCCAATATAAAGTCGTTCACTTGCCACTCGGTGGACTGCACCACGTTAATAGCATTTAAGAATCGATCACTTATTGCTTCGGGGTAACTGGCTGTATGGCTATACATGCCAGAACGCATTAACTTATGCTGGATGATCTCATAACCACCACTAAAGCCAACCAACTTACCCTCGTCATTGTACTTATGCTCCCACGGGTTAGGCTGGCAGCGCATGGGAACCATGTACGGCCTGTTGACCTCAAGCTGTGAGTTAATATCCACAAGAGCCTGTTGGGCTTCTGTAGACATGAAAACTCTGCGTTCAGTCTTTCCGTTTCGATAGACTAGCCTTGATTCAAACCAACCACCGCCATGTTTAACCATCAGGTCTAGCAACTTAGCGCCAATATGGACTCTGGTATCTGGGGGCCAATCTTCATTCTTTATCGAATCCATCTTGGCTTTCCACCTTGCCCATGTTTTACGTTTTATATTTCCCCCAACCTTTTTGATCAACCAATCGGCAAAGTCAAAACCATCTTGGTCAGCCGCCATGATCTTTGATTGTTTTTTCCACTTGTTAAACTCAATCTGTTCTTTGACTGCCTGTCCTATACGCAGATTTAAACCTGTCGCCGCTCGGCCTTGGTAGGATTCACCGCTGGCCTTCTCAGTAAGGATAGTTCTGGCAGTAACTAAGGCAATCTCTTCAGCACTTAGCCAACCGATCAGCCACCACCAATCCTTGTGGCGATAGTTGTGTCCCGCTGTGATCTCTCTCTTGGCTTCTTCAATGGCAGCATGGAAGTGCGGTATGGCGTGTAGCATCATTTCCTTCAAAATTATCTGGCCAGGCGCTACATCCCCTAACTCGGCTGATTCATGTTTAACATCCCCGTTTCGTGAATGTTTCACTGTACTAAAAGTTGACTTATATCTTTCTTTTCCTCGATCTATCGCAGATGCCTCCCAAAGCACCTCCCTTTCCATTTCACTTATACGCAGAGTTTTTTCTGGATGCTCGTTTGGCTGTATACTGTCTGTCATGTTAAAAAACCTCTAAAAACCCTCCCAACTGCACTAGTCTTGGGGTTATTGTCAAAAGTTTACTGTACAAGTATTGCACACCTTTGGTGGTGAGCATGTAGGTACAGATTGAGGAAAAAACACAGGACACTAGGGATACAGCGGTTTTCACCAATGTATCCCCAATCCCTGTGGATGATTCTGCGTGTAATTACTATTTGTCAATTAAAACAGTAAGTTACAAAGATTAGCTTTCTGACTGTCTGTATTTTGGCTGTACAGTGAAGCTAATACTGTCTGTCAAATCAATGACTTACAGAGATTTACCTGTCGTAGGCGTCACCTATTGCGCCTTCAAGTTCAGTTGATATAAGGGTTGTGGCTGAGTTGCGTAACTTATGGCCTTTGTTCATTGCATCTGAAGGACGCATATGAATGTATTTCATACTCATTTCTTCATTAGAATGACCTAATAGGTGCATTAGTTCGCTTGGTATGATGCCCTGCTCAGTGAGTCGGGTGGCATACGAATCGCGCAGTGAATGGACAGTAAATTTGCCATGTCGCTTGACTATCTCAGGATCATTTAGACCAGCCCTGTCTATCCCAGTTCTAAGTGCGCCGAGACAACCCGTCCTGTACTTCTTTGGGTCAGAAGCGTGGGGAAAAACGAAAGGAGAATTCCTGGACCCCCTATGTTTCCATCTAGATTGCAGCACGGCGCGTAACCTGTCGGTCATTTGCAGCATGTCGTTGCGATCAGTCTTTGAACGCCATACCCTAATTGCTATCCAGTTGACTGTATCGACTTCAGACCACAATATCTTACGGCCTTCTGCTGAGCGTAACCCAAGGTCAAGATATGTGATTAGCAGATGAAAAGAATCCACTGACCATATACGTTGGTTCTTTGGCGCACGTTCCCATGTACAGTTATTCAGATAGGTTTTTGTAGTCGGATTCATAGCGTCTATTAAACGCTGTTCCTCTTCGACAGTAGCCGCTCTGGTTTTCTTCTTCACTTTCTGGTGCAGATCATCAAAGTCCATTTCATGATTGATCTTGATGCCCCAATTCTTCTTGCAGTACTTTTGGATCTGCTGAAGTTGGTCAATCTCTTTATTGATCGATGCCGCTGCATAGCCCTCCTTTTTGCGGTTCATCATAATCTGATCTAAGTCACGATTCGTCATGCTAGACCAGAGCCTGTTCGGATTCAGTGAGAATGGCATTACCCTGTTGGGCACACGATATAACTCGTCTACTGGGAACTGTCCACACAGGCGTTTTCTTAGCGCCCCTGCTTGCTTTTCACCCGACTCAGTTAACAGGGTCTGACGCTCATAATAGCGATTCAAAACCTGTTCGATTGTTTCCTCACTGTTAAGACCCGCATGTTTATGCGCCCTCTCCTTCTGGGCCAACAATTCAGCAACCTCTTTTGCTTCCTTTTTGTTACTGCAACCTGTGGATTTCTTTTGTCCGTTAATATGGACATACCAGTTCTGGCTGATTACGTTACCAGACGTATCGGTTCGTTTGAATAATTTGTTGGACATTAATAACTCCTAATAATTGGTTATATAATTTAGAGCTAACCTAATATTATTAAAACTAGGTGATAACTTCACTGTTTATTTTGAGCTTCTTCATAACTTCTGACAGTAGATCTGCAGGAGTATGAGAAGTCAAAATAAGTTCCCAACTCTTAAACAACCTGCAATCCTTACCGACAGAGATATGACTTTCTCCTGCAGAAAACCAAGCTTCACCCTCCTCGGTGACGCCTGATTCAATTGGTGCGAATGGCCCTTCAATAAGACTTAATACTATATTTTCAACTTCCATTAAATTCTACTCTATAAGCGTATTTCATCATAATCAGTCGGTTCATGCGGATCTGCATCAAACAGGGCTTCAAAGGTGTAGGGGTCATAAAATTTAATAAGTTCCCTCACAAACTTTTGAGTATCGCAACCTAAACTGGCTGCAAATGCCTTGTATTTCTGTGGTGGGATCTTGCCCACTCCCGCTTCAATTTGACTGACAAAAGTGTAGTAATCAAGGCCGCACTTGTCGGCAAGATCGCGTTGGGTGTATCCCAATGATGTACGCAAAGTCTTTATGACTAACCCGCCCTGTTTGCGGCGGCGTTTGCTTGATTCATCTTGGGCTTTCATGTTTAAAGCCATGACTTTATTCCTTTCTTTTGTTATTCGTTTGGCCCATTGGGGCCTTGGGCATTTAGGCAATTTCCAAAGTTAGTTTCCGTAAACTCACCCATAGCACACATCGGGCCAACTCGCGGTTTGGTCTGACTCATACGGTCTGTGAAAACGATGCTCCAGTGCCAAGTTCCCTCAGATTGCCACCCCATTCTCCGACAACCAATGTTATTGATTTGGTCTGGAGTTGACTTTGGTGGCCCTGTTTTATGTTCTGTATGTAAATTCATTTTGTACCTCTACTTTAAGTTTATCTTATAGTCTTCCTTGGGGAGAGGATTCTTTATCATCTTCTCTCACAGTCTGACTTTTAGTTGTCTTTTTTCCTCCCTTTGCAAGAGCGCCGAGAATGGGACACCCTTAAAAGTTTGCCTGAGTAAATCCAGGCGCTGCTACCAAAAGCGAGCTATTGCAATGCCTATGGCTATAACTACCCAGACAATGGGTATTACAATTCCGTATGAATTATACAAATTACCTCCCGACAGTTTTTGGGCGAGGTTCGATTATACCATAATACAGCAAAAGTATCTTGCAATATTATTCACAAGCCCACCAATTCAATCGAATTGCCATAAGCCACGCGGGTAGCATGGCTTACAGGTCAATGCGACTAGTTATTTTAGTAACTCTAGATATTTATCATCAAATGGTATGACCCTAGTTTGTCCATTTGGCTCGTTGCAGCTTTTACCTGAGTAGTAAAAACTTTTGGATGTATAATTGTGGCCCGTCTTGTGTGCCAGTTTAAACCGAGACTTATTAATGCTCTCGACTTCAATGAACTCATAACGAGTCAAGTCCCCCATTGGGCCTGATCTGGTTTGCATAACGCTTACGACCAAATCCCCTACTTTTAGATTATCTTTAAAATAATCTTTGACGGCATCAAAGTTCCATCCGAAATGGACTATGCCCTCTATCTGCTCCCAAGGGATCTTTTTGTCCAGCTTGGCTTTCCTGTACATCACTGTTTTCATTTTGCTTCCCCTTTGTTATTCATAACGTAATTATACGCATCTTGTATAACGTCACTGAGCGTTTCCAGTTCCCACATGACGCCAATCTGTTCATCGGTTAACGCCGTGGCTGAATGCCCTGCGCTAATTGCCTTGTCTATGTCGTAGCCAAATTCCTGCAGATACAGGTCGGTCGTTTTACTAATCATGATTCTTCTCCGAATTGGCTAGTTCTGGGAACACTGCTAGGCCAGTATCCTGTCCGTAATTCCGAGTACTTATTACGCACATAAGCAGCCTGTTCAAACCTCTTTTTGCACTCAGCCTTATAAGCAGTAGGAGTTGGGTATACATTGTTTTTAACAGCATCAAAATGCAGTTGGCCTAATCGAACTACTTCTTGTTGTAACTCTTTTTCATGAGCATCGTAAATCTTTTCGTTAGCATACTTTAGGAATTCTTCGCGTGTGATTAAGGGAACCTCAACGTCACCACCGCAGTCGCAATAATGGCTACACTCTGGGTCAGCCATGGCCCTAGTCTCTGACCTGTGAGCATAGGCATAAAAGTTGTAGTGCAGTTGGTCATTGGTTCCACATTCTGAGCAGACCAGTTGATCATCAATTTCAAAAGTAACTGTTTTCATATTTATGCCCCCATGGCTATAGTGATGATGATCGGTATGATCACCAGAGTAACTGCAAAGACTAGGCCCATAGAGGCCCAATCAGGCCCCTGTGAGGCCATTACTTCGGCTCGTAATACCTTGGGCCTGACTCTTCGCTGGCGCTTCTTAGAAGACGTTTTAATTAGCTCGTTCAGTTGGTCTTTCGTCATGTTATTCATGGGTGTCACCTTCTTCTCCGTCCATTATTTCTTCGCAGCCAGCGGCTTCCTGCAGCCACGCCATGGCTGTGCAGATGTCTTCCCAGTGATCATCATTAGGGCCATTGCTGTCCTCTGGTATGGATTCCTCACGCGCCATGTGTAAGGCATCCCAAATGACCTCTTTGGCTTGATCTAGGTTCCAGTTGTTTAGCGGTAAAACTGTTCTTTTTGGCATTATTATTCTCCCGACTTAACTAAGGTAAATTCGATTGGGTCTTCGCCTTCCCAAAAGTGATCTTCTTGCTGATATACAGCTACACTTTCATCGTTGGTCACTAGGCAGTAATCCCATAGATCACATTTAATAATGGTCACCATTGACCCGCCGCCTGTGTTCACTTCGCTTGCTATTACTTTCATTTTCATCTTCCTTTTGGTTTACGTTTTGTTTTACTACTGGTTTACTCGGTGACCCTCGTTAGAAGGCCACCTGATAAACCTATGCCGCGTTGGTGACGGCAATGGCTTCGGCAAATCCTCTGGGCGTTGCGCTTCTTATATTTTTAGTTCGCAGTGACTTGCCACCTAGGCTGCTATGCTGGCGGCTGTTGCCGAATGACTCGCAGTCGACAGGTCTAACCTCTGGCATCTTGAACCCGCCGCCTGTCCAAAGGCATGTGCGTTTGCTATAGGCGTCCATTGGCGCGATGTGTTCTGGATAGAGTGGATGCTCTGCTTCGGCTGCAGGGATATAATTCCCATACTCAAACGGGTGAAACCGATAGTCAGGTGAGCGCCATAGGGTGGCTAGTCGACTTACAGGGTTCTCAATGAAATATGGTACGCACCAACTGGCAAACAGGTGGCTGCACTTTCTTGCATAACCAGCGGCTTTGGTTTGGAAATCTGGATCGGCCTTTGCTTTGCTGGCGAAATGTGCCGCGCCCGACACTGCTAGATCTGTACATACAGGAAACGCCATGGCGAACACTAGATCATCATGACGATGGGCCTTATAGATATGCCAAAGCGATAGCGTGTTGTGTAGGTCAGCATGTAGGTAGTGAATAGAGCCACCACCATCGAACCGCTCGATTTTGGTATTATCGTGCTGCAGATCATAGGCGAAACAGGTATACCCGCGTTTTGCCCATGGCCTTAATGCCACGCCTGTGAATTCGTAAAGTGAAACAACTACTTTGTCGTTATTGATACTCATAATAATAATCCTATTAATATCGTTATGCTGTTTAAACAGTGACGCCTTGAATAGATCCGTCTGCAGATATAATGGCCTGTTGTAGCGCCTCTATGGGTGCGCCACTGGCCTTATCTGTGAAAGTGGGGCCTTTGTATGGGTTGTATGTAACGGCGCTTGTGGGCGCTTCTATGGCCTCCATATAGCGGACGCCTGTATAGCTTCGATCCTTGTATGAGACAAAACCCGCCACCCGCTCAATGGCTCCTTCAATGAATGCGTGAACGTATTTTTTACGCTCTCTTAATACCCGCTCCCGTCCCGACTGATTGACTATGCATTTGACAGAGTCTTGCAGGTAATGAGGCACAAGACGCACCGCGTCACAATGGCCTACTACTAGGCCGCTGGCCTTGTCTAATAGGCTGATTTGGCCCGTGTGTAGATTTCGATAAGCGCGAATAATTGAAGCGTCTAGCTGTGGAAATAACTCAAGTTGTTTAAGCATTGTCATAGCCCCCATCATTTGCTACCCGTACACGTTTCGCTATATCGGCATAAATCGCTCGGTCAGCATCGGCAACATAGCGATATTTACCGCGTCCACTAAGGCGCAAGTGCTGTAATAAAATAAGGCCTTCGGTTGGCGTTATCGCTTTCAGTTCAGCGGCGTGATCAACCCGCTTGGATATTATTTGCATAGATTTATAACTCATTTTTATACTTCCTTTTGTTTACTTCTTTTGGTTAACAATAAACACTGACAATCAATGCCTATTGTTAACCCCATGTTAATAGGGTTTTACTGTTATTTACGCCGCCATAAATACAGACTGATTAGCTTTACGCACGAACCCGCTAGAATCGCCTATCGCGTCACCTTTGGCGCGTAAACCTACGATAACGCCCTGTATATCTTCGGGCCTATAATCGCTTTTATCGCCGTCTATGACCTCAAAGACTTTGCCGTTCAATGTATGGGTTTTAGGTAATGCCTGACCGCGTTTTGTGTCGAATACTACCGCGACGTTTCGGCCATTTAATAATTCGTTATAAGCCGCAATATCATTGTTTTCTGATAGGCTAAATGTAAGCGTATAAAAGCTTGGCGTTTTGCGGTTCGGTTCTTTTGTATAGTCGTATATTGTCGCTTCGGGCGCGAATTGATGTATTAGTTCAGTTACTACAATTTGCATACCCATTGAGATAACCTTGCTTTTTTCCCATTTAATATCACTAGTCGCGTTAGGTCTGAATGCTAGGGCCATGTTTAGCTTTGCGGCTTTGGCTGTTGCACTAATAACTTCCTTGCATAGAATAGCGACAAACAATGGGCGATTCTCAAAATAGAGTTTGGTCCTAGTTATACGAGCGCTATTTTTGCCTTTCATATAGGCAGGATTACCAGCGGTATGTAAGCAAGCTTCCTTGCACCCATCACTAGCCATGGCGCAAGTATTAAAGCCTGACAAGGTGCTAGGTGCTAAATGTATGGGATACGTTAGAACGTTATCGAACTCGGCGTTCTTTGCTACTTTGGGGTTTGATAATGGATCTGCAAAAATAGTGCCTTTAAGATTGTGATCTAGTCTAGCTATACGCATCAATTGCGCTTTACTTTGCGCCATATAGATATCGAATTGGCTTAGCTTTGGTATGTTAGTGATTGCGTTCATTTTGTTACTTCCTTTTAGTTATTACGTTTTGTGCTTATTAGATTATTCTAATTTGCTCGATTTTCGGCGTTTTGCCGTTTCGATGGGTTGAGTTTAAAACATGCGTAAACCTTTGACAAGCGTATGTTATCGAAAAAACAGTGGTGTTGATCTGTTTGAGGATATCGAATTTAAAGCGAACCCGCGCCACGCCTAGCTATCAGGCCATCTGATACCCATTAAATAAGTATGAAATTAAATCAAAAGAATCTATATATAACACTGTTAGTAACGCAATAAGCCACTAATAGCGGCGCTTTGCTAGGGTTAGCGGCTAGACTGTACGCCGTTTGGCTGTTACTCATTCGCTAAGCCTAACAGCGGCGCTTGATTTCGCCCAGATCTGAGGAATTTCTGAGCGCCGTCCTCTAAGCCTGGAGTCGGGGGCCAGGGGGGTGACTGCCTCGCGCGCGGGGGGATATATGCCTATACGAATCTTCCCGTATTTTTGAAAGCGACCTCCCCCCGTCACGCCACGTTGACGCCACGCTACCCCTACCCTATGTCAGGCGTTGGGTTACTTCTGAACGCGTCCCATCGGCCCTCTTACGGCCTCTTATGGACACTACATTGCTGCTTAGATCCTTACCTGCGAATCCACCCTGTGCCATCTCCATAAAGTCCTCTATCTCCTGCTCCCAACGGGAATCCAATACGCCCTGCCTAGCTTCATCGATAGACTGACCCATCGTCTTCTGCCAGTAGGCTACGGCTCCTGCTAAAGCGTCTACCCTATCGTCATGCTTTAAGCATCCACGGTCACGGGTGATATGAGTTAGTTGATACATCAGACTGTACACATGGTCATGGTTCTTAACGTCAGACCTAATTAAAGACTCGTCCATAACTAGACGATGCTGCGTCATGACAGGCTCTAGGGTATCGATGATACGACCTTCCTTGTGGCCTTTAGCCCACTCAGATTCCTGTACTGTACAACCACCAGGCCATACCTTTTGCAGGATAGGGCCGAATGATGTAACCCACAGTCCCTGTCCGTAGTTAGGTTCTACCTCTACCACGTTAACAGAGAAGCGTTTAGCATCTATCGCTATCTGCTGCATGGCCTCTGCGGGGTCACCCTTATATCCACCTACATGGAGGACATACATGATGCCGTTAAGAGTCGCTACAATAGCCCATGCTGTTTCATCCTTACCACGACCTGCTGGGTCAACGAACAGCACCTTACCGTCATAAGGTTCCCACTCGGTATCCGTGAATAGAGGACGAAGGAAGTGGTCACCAGAGAACCCTAGGTTACTTATGTCACGGATCTGGTTCTTCTTGTCACTGTCTCTTCCCCACTGCACCTGTAACGGGGCCTTAACGGGGTTGGTAGAGAACACAACTAAGTCGAACTGTCTCAGTGGGTAACGCTCAGCATCTGACAGACTAGTATCCAGCATGTACTGGAGGGCATAGGTAGCCCTGCCTTTAGATTCAATGGACACCATCTCGTCATGACCAAACCGTGTGTCTGTCACACCGCCATACTCAAGTAGACCTAGATCATTCTTACGCCTTAGATAGGGAGCCAGTATGTTTACATCTTCCCCGGTCTCTTCATCTCTTAGGATGTAGTTCTTTAGCTTGTCCTGTACGGGATAACGTACAGGTATAGTGAATGTCCTAAACTGCATGGACTTAACAAGTACGTTGTAGATAGATTCTTCCGTCTGCGGTGTACCGAGTAAGATGATGTCACCCTTACCATGCTCAGTCTTGGTGATAGGCACGAAGTCAGACTGTACGACCCTGACGATTCTCTGTCGGGCCTCTTCAGTTAGGGAGTTCTTCTCTACTTCTATGTCGTCTGCGATCAATAAAGTCGCACGACTACCCGTGATCTGTGAGGTTATACCCCTAGCAGCCACAGAATAGCTTTGTGATAGAGAACTACCAGACACATCGAACTGGTCAGCCTGATCTCTTCGGGCCGCACCTTTCTCACGAGCGCCTTCTATGAGCCACTGTAGTATGGGCATAGAGGATATAATGCCCTTTGTTTGTGACACGAACTCCTTTGCCTTAGAGCCAGCGGCAGACACAACCAGGATCTTTTCATCCCTTGGGTTACGCATAAGTCGCCATATAGCAAAGGCTGATGTGATGTACGACTTACCCGCACCACGGAAACACCTGACAATATCCTCACGGGGGTTCTCAAACAAAGACTTCAGCTTGTGGGCCTCCAAGTCTTTAGCTTCAGCCGTGTCATAACCATACTGAAGACGATGGGCTATCTCGTATTGAGCCTCTGTTGGGGCTGGTAGCCCTAGGTGATGCCAAGCAATAGCTAGGAAATTACGAAATTCCTCAAAAGCGGGCCACAGTTCGTCTGGAAAAGCAGCTTGCCAGTGAGGATCACCGTCAATCAAGTATGGATCTAGCATAGACTACAGTCCTATCTTAGTGTGTCGCCTTGATAGGCATTACGTTGGTGTACTTCTTCAAGGTATCGGACAGGTTGTTGTCTGTCTGAACTACCATTTCCTCTGGTGGGAACTGCTTGAGGAAGTTAACGGCTGCATTAAGTGTGCTGGCGGGAGCATCGACACGTTCACCAGACCTAGGGTCTAGTTCACCGTTAGCCACCCGGTCACACAGGGAGATAATTAGCAGACCTTTAAGATCTGCACTGGTCTTCTTCATTTGGTAAGTCCTTTAGATTTCTCGAATGACCGTAGGCCACCAAGGCCCAGTAAAGACATTACGAGTGTTGTTAGTTCTGCGGATGCGATAGCAGGAAGTTCTGCAGGTAGTGCGAAGTAAGCGTTGA
>ERZ807291.5373-NODE-5373-length-16140-cov-5.907864_pt1 | contig 16140 bp, 14 predicted proteins | sample MGYA00521257_ERZ807291 | MGnify/ENA primary metagenome ERZ807291 (study PRJEB31413, sample SAMN03169783) | marine metagenome | biome: Marine; feature: Water; material: Subsurface seawater | place: North Sea | collected 2011-04-28 | depth 1 m m ...
GGGGATTTGCCGGTAAATGGTCACACTATGAAGAATCACTCCGTGTTCCGATGGTCGTGTATGATCCACGGGTTAAAGGAAAAGCCCGTGGACAGGTCCGGCAGGAATCTGTTTTGAATCTCGATCTTCCATCGACTTTTCTTTCTTGGGCAGGGGTAGAAATTCCGAAAAGATACCAGGGTAAAACTTTTGCAAAATTAATTTCTGATTCAAATCCATCATCTTGGCGTGAATATACATTTCACGAACACTTTGCGGTGCGCCATCGAATTCCTGCATTCGAAGGGATACGAGGTGGGCGTTATAAGTATGTTCGCTACGTGGATGAAAAAAATTACGAATTCCTGCATGATTTAAAAATCGATCCTGATGAACTGACCAACTTGGCAAGTAATCCCAAGTATTTAGACACTCTCAAGCAAATGAGGGGATTGACGGATCGACGAGTTAAGGAACTGGGAGGTCCCTTATCTCCTATGAAACAACCTTTTTCCAGATCAACGGACCCACATCCGGTTTCTGCGGCCAAAGTGGCCAATCGCCCTAGTGTCGATGGTTTCGCCAATCTGATAGCACCCGGAAACCGAATCCGTAACTGGTCGGGAGATTCAAAATATTGGTCCAAGCAAGATGGGGTGCTGATCGGCCGAACGGATGGTTCTTTGAAAATGAATCGTTTTATTACCTGGAAGGCATCTACAGTTAGAAATTTTGATCTTCGGGTAAAAGTTCGAGTTACGGAGGGAGGGAACAGCGGTATTCAATACCGTGGACGTTCCCGAGCAGATATCGGACTCGATGTGGTAACTGGATACCAATGTGATGTGGTAGCTAATCAGTCTAAATACAATGGTATGCTGTATGAGGAGCGAGGGAGGCGAATTCTTTCCCATACCGGTGAGAAAGTCATTGTTGATCCATCTGGACAACCCTGGGTCGTTGGAGCTTTTGAGGTGAAAGAGTTTACTCCAGGGGAATGGCATGACTACCGGGTGTTAGTGGAAGCAAATCATCACCGTCACTGGATAAACGGACATCCAACAGCAGATCTGATCGATTTAGACAAAAAAGGACGCTCGATGGAAGGTGTACTTGCTATGCAGGTACACAAAGGTCCACCGATGATAATTGAGTTTAAAGAAATGAAAATTAAACACCTAGCTGATAATTTACCTCTACTCTCAGTAAAACAGCACGGGATCCCAAAGGGTTCAAAAGGGGTGCGCCCCCAAGGGAGGTTGCCAGATGGTTGGAAACCTCCGGTATATTAGTTTGTTTTTTTAGAAGGTTGTAATGAAAAGTAAACTGACACTTCCTACTCTTTTTTTTGGAGTTTTTGCCTTTATCATAATTGGGCTTGGAGTTCGAAAGTATCTTGAGAATCGGGCAGCGATTGCAAAATGGGATATTGATCATGCTGAGGAAACGGAAGAAATTCGTAAAATGTTCGAAGGAGTTAGGTGATTTTTCCACTTTTAAAATAAGCGGTTGCGAATAACTCTTGCTTGGCAATTATCAACTTCCTCTTAGTGGTATTTGCGTATGGATGCGAAAGAAGAAGTTCTCCACTTATTTGAAAAAACGGGTGCCTTGTTGAAAGGTCATTTTGTGCTCCGTTCCGGTTTACATAGCGGACATTTTTTTCAATGTGCACAGGTTTGCCAAGACATGGCAGCTGTTACCCGTATGGCAGAACTGACTTTGGATAAAGTTGCAGAGTTTGAATTTGAAACCGTGGTTGCCCCCGCGATGGGAGGTTTAGTAATTGGTCAGGAAATTGCCCGGCAAGCTGCTAAGCAATATATTTTTCTTGAAAAACAGGACGGCGATCTTGCTCTGCGCAGGGGGTTTAAAATTCGCAAGGGGGAAAAGGTTTTAATCACTGAAGATGTGGTTACACGGGGAGGTCGCGTGGAGGAAGCTTTGAAAATCGTTAGAGATCAAGGAGGAATCCCAGTTGCGGTAACCGTTATTGTTGATCGTAGTGGAGGTGCCCCGGATTTCGGCACCCCTTTTATGAGCTTGGCTGAATTATCCTTCCCTACTTATCAAGCAGATCAATTACCCCTTGAACTTGCCGATATACCCATCACCAAACCGGGTAGTTAATCTAAAGAATTCCTTTAGAAAAAGTAAATTTGTTAGGTGTTTATCTCTTGGGGGGGGGGAAATGCCGGGTGGCACAGACGGAAAATTATTTTTGTGCGTAGAGTATTGGTTTTAACCAATTTTTCCAACGATCGTAACCAGCTTGATTCACATGAAGATTATCTGAGTCCCAAAGTCCTGAATAAAAAGTTAAATTTGGTCGAAGTAGGGTGGGGGTAAGATCGACGAAATATAATTGCGGGTCCTGCAGGCATTTATTCTTTATTCTTAGATTAAGGGCCTGGTAAGTTTGCCACTTTGAAATACGTTTTGGTGATGGTTTGCAGGATAGATAAATAAGTGAAGTGCTGGGTAAATCTTTTTGGATTCGGATCCATAAAGTATGAAAGTCGTGGTGTACTTGCTTTACTGTTTTCCCTGACCATAAATCATTTTCTCCGCAATAGAGAACGATCATCTTTGGTCGGTAGGTAAGAAATAGTTGATCGTAAAAGTGTAGGACATCCGAGACGTGTGCTCCTCCAAATCCTCGGTTAAGTAAATTAACCTGAGGGAAGTCAGAGGATAATGAATGCCATCTTCTAATACTTGAACTTCCCGTAAAGAGAGTGAGGTTGGTGAATTTAGATTTCTGTTTATTATCTTCCTGATTAAATTTTATGAAACTATCTTTAAATCTTTCCGCTTCAGGATTCTTGGATTTTGCAAACAGGTTTGGCTCCCAAAAGGTAGAGCAGGTAATCATCAATAGGAGCAATTTTGGATTAGTATTCATAATGGGCTATCAAAATAAGGTATGAGCAAACGGTAATTTCCAAGTATGTCTGTTTCAACTTATATTACTTTTATCGTTTGAATTATTTCTCTAATCCCTAATGATAGCGAATATGAAACTCTACCGGTCAATTGATGGCGTTATTTTAGAAAATGAAAAAGTTTTCAAATCAATCCAAATTGACACCTCGTGGAATGATTTTATTGATCGTGAGGATTTACATAGTGCATTAATGAGTGCATGGAAAGAAGGGCAGGTTTTGCATGATGGTTTAGACGAAAACCGTCTATTGGCACCGATTGGATCTCAGGAGATTTGGGCAGCAGGAGTGACTTATCATTCTAGTAGGTTGGCAAGAATGGAAGAATCCAAGGATGCAGGTGGCGGTGACTTTTATAGTCGGGTTTATGGAGCGGATCGTCCGGAAATTTTTTTTAAGGCAACACCTGCACGGACGGTGGGACCAGGAAAGGAGTTCCGTATTCGAAAAGATTCGACTTGGGATGTTCCGGAACCTGAACTTACCTTATTTGTAACATCTTCAGGTAAGATAGTAGGATATACAGTCGGAAATGATGTGTCATCTCGCAGCATTGAAGGCGAAAACCCCCTCTATCTTCCGCAAGCCAAGACATTTGATGGGTGTGCCTGCCTCGGTCCCTGCTTATACGTACCGGAGGAGCCTTTGTCTTCGAAAACGAAAATTGAAATGACGATTGAACGGTCTGGATCGGAAGTCTTTTCTGATCAGACCAGTCTTGAACAAATGAAACGTTCTCCGGAGGAACTTGTAAGTTTTTTGTTTCGAGAAACTTCATTTCCTGGTGGGGTTTTTCTGATGACAGGAACAGGAATCGTGCCCGGAACAGATTTTACTCTAATGGCCGAGGATAAAGTTTCTATAGAGATCGAATCCATTGGTACATTGATAAATTTTGTTGGTCATTGAATGACTGTAATTTAAAACTTCTACATTAAAAATATGGAAAGCTCACTAATTGGATACTCTCGAGGCGATGCCAGTGCCAAAACCTTTCAGGCAACCAACCCGGCCAATGGAGAGGAATTGCCCACAAACTATGCTATGGCTTCGGAGGAAGAGGTTATGGATGCTTGCCGTCTAGCTAATCAGGCATCGATTCCATTGTCTCAGATTAGTGGTGCTGAGAAAGCTGTATTTTTACGAACCCTTGCAGATGGAATTGCAGCAATCGTTGAAAATTTAGTTCCGGTGATGACTGCGGAGACTGGTTTGCCAGAGCCTCGTGTTCGAGCAGAAACCGGCAGGACTTGTGGGCAGCTAAGAATGTTTGCAAAATTAGTAGAAGAAGGACACTGGGTAGACGCCCGTATCGATCGCGCTCAACCCAATCGTGAACCATTGCCCAAGCCTGATTTGCGTGCGATGTTAAGACCAATCGGCCCGGTGGCCGTTTTTTGTGCGAGTAATTTCCCTTTGGCTTTCTCGGTTGCAGGTGGGGACTCTGCATCTGCATGGGCTGCAGGTTGCCCGGTCATTGTAAAGGCCCATCACGCACATCCTGGAACCGCACTTTTGGTAGGTCAGGTGGTAGTCAATACTCTTAAGAAATGTGAGTGGCCAGAAGGTGCTTTTTCCTTGATGTTTGGAGAGGGTAGGTCGGTCGGGCAGTCCTTGGTGAAGAATGCTCAAATCAAGGCGGTCGGGTTTACAGGATCGAGAGCGGGTGGCCGTGCATTGTTTGATCTGGCGAATGCGAGAGAAGAACCCATCCCTGTTTTTGCAGAGATGAGTAGTATTAATCCTGTCTTTCTCCTCCCAGGGATGAATCGTGAGCGGATCGAAGAGTTTACCACGGGACTTACGGGTTCAGCGACCTTGGGGGTTGGACAATTTTGTACCAATCCTGGCATTGTATTTCATCCTGGTGGTGAGTTTGGAGATAAATTAATCTCTGCTTATGTTGAAAAAATGAAAAGTGTGGAGTCATGCCCGATGCTTCATCAAGGGATTTGTGAATCATATAAACAAGGCTTATCAAGTTTGGCTAGTTGCGAGGGAGTGAAGGTTGAGTATAAATTTGAAAGTGAATGTGATGGTAAGAGCAGTTATGCTGGTCCCTGCGTTTTACGTACCTCAATCGCTGATTTTTCTAGAGATTCTTCGATGATGGAAGAAGTTTTTGGTCCATCCACTCTGCTTGTATCTTATGAATCCGTCGATCAGTTACTCGATTTGGTTCAATACCTTGAGGGTCAGCTAACCGTGTCTATTTTTGGAGAGAAGCAAGATCTCAAATCTCAGGAATTACTGATCGATCACCTTGAATTGAAAGCGGGACGAATTCTTTTTAATCAATTTCCCACAGGGGTTGAAGTTTGTGATGCAATCGTCCACGGTGGGCCTTACCCTGCGACCACTGATGGTCGGTCAACTTCTGTTGGTACAGGAGCGGTTTTACGTTTTGCCCGGCCGGTTTGTTATCAAGGGTTTCCAGATGATTGGTTACCTGCAGAACTAAAGGAAGGTAACCCATTGTCAATAAATCGATGTGAAGTTTAAGCAAGTTTATCTGGGTATCTTTTTTCTGCTTGTCCAGACAGTCTGGTCAGTGGATCGTCCTTTACTTCAAAAAGGGCATTTACAGGGAATTCTGGTTTCCAAGGGTGAATTTTGGATCGAGGTTAAAGATGATAAAGGATATGCCCATCGCTATCTTGCACCATGGCAGGGATTGGGGCCATCTCGGGGCGGTGGTTTTAACCGGGCTATGCTTAGCCGTTTCGAAGAGGTGATTGTCGGAAACCGTGTTTCTCTAAGTTGGCATTGGGATGGACATTTACGGGCAAATGAAATTGAGATTCTTCGACCTTCAAAAACAAGTGGTATGTTCGAGGGCTATCTGCTTGAGATTGGAGATCGTTGGATTGATGTCCAAAATTCAGATGAACAAATTCCATGGCGCTTCTATTTGCCCTGGGTTGGTGGATATCCTAAAAATGGAGGAGGGTATGATCATCAGGTGATCGAACCTTTGCGGGAGCACAAACCGACAGACCCAATCCTTTTCGAATGGAATTATCAATTGCGTCCCCGGATCACCCGTTTGGTGACCCGTGAAGAAATTTCTTTTAAGCCTTTTTATGAATTAGAGGATGTCCCACCATGGTTGGGACCTCCCGGAGGTGTAAAAGATTCATTCAAAACTAAACCCGTCAATCCATTTGATATGCTCAACGACAAGAAGCCTAACCCATTTGATTCGGTGGCACCTCCCGGGGGTACCTTAAATCCGTTTGATGCTGTCGCACCCAAGCCGCCAAGTGGGGCAAATCCTTTTGACAGCGTTCCTAAAAGTGGAGGTACGGTTAATCCATTTGAACAGTCTGCTCCAACAACAAACCCATTTGATTCAGCAATGCCTACTCAAAGTCCTTTTGATCAAGTTGCACCCAAGGATGCAAGTCCTTCCAACCCATTTGATGGAGTTCCCCCAAGTGCAAATCCAAACAATCCTACTAAGGGAAAGTCTCCGGACATAAATCCTTTCGATTCGCTCGAACCCTAGATTTTAAAAGGAGAATTTATTAAATCCCAAAGCGAGACATTTCATCCTGTGCTCGTAGGGAAAGTTGGCTTCCATTGCGAAGTAACCAATCGGCTTCTCTTGCAAATCCATCGTTCCAGGTTCTACGAATTCTAGTGCGACGGGCATTAATTCGCTCATCAAGAGGAATTACTTCATTATTTTCGCGGCTGCTCCATAGAATATCAACGATAACATTTTCCGAATCAAGCCCGACAACTTCAACCGCCCCTCCTTTTTTCTCGTAATATGAAAGGTTGGGGTCTCCGCTTAAATCTAAGGCTTGCACAAGCTTTACTGCGGATGGTTTTGCTTTACGAGTGAAGTATTCGTACTTGGGCTCAAACCGATCAGGTAGGAGGTATCCATCCATATTCCGGATTGCAAATTTATTTATATGAGTAGACCAGATAGGGACAATCTCGTTCCCCTTGTCATCCAAAGTGTATACATATGCCGGCAAATTCTTAGGGTTCCGGTACGCTGGTATTTTGGCTATTTCATCAGATGCTTGGTCAATAGCTTCAGAAAAACCTAGTTCGTTGGGTTGAAAAACCTCTTCCAGTCTTCCGAGTACAGGTAAGACAACGCCAAGTCCAGATGTACGAGGGAAGTATCGAAATTGTTGTTTAGATAACAAGCCTTCTTCATTAAAAGACCCTTCTTCTTTAATAAGTTCCTTTAAGCTGAGATTTTTTCCACGTGGGTGAATATAGGCCTGGTAGGAACCATTTGGGTTCCCGTTTTTAAATTGGGTTTTAAGGCGAAGATGATTTTTAACTTTTAATTCTCCAGGCTTCAGGCCTTTTTTTTCTAGTTCTGCTTTGTATCGAAAAAGATCGTGATTGGAAGCAGGGTAGTAAAGGGAGAAGTTTCCATCCAATTCACCCATTCCATATGTTTTTTCATAAACGATCTCACCAATTTTACCGTAGGCAATGAAGAGTCCATTTTTCTTACCTTTTGTGTAGTAACCGGAGACCAGTGGAAGTTTATTTTTTTGCCAAAAGGTAAAAGGCCCATCTTTTAATCCGTTTAGAAATGAAATGCTGTAGTGTTTGTTACCATTTTTATAATCACTGACAATGTATGCTTCCTCATCAGTACCGAAGGGTTCATTGCTTTCTATTTGGTAAAGAATGAGGCTCCCATTATCATCTTTTCGATATTCAACATCATCAGGGCCTAGTTTTTTCTCGGTGCAGGCAAAAGACAAGAAGAGACAAAGCCATGAGATAAGGGCATGCTTAGTGAAATTTTTGCAACGGTGCGTGTTCATAGATCTGAAGCTTAATCTAAGCGTGAGATAAACATTATCGCAATGGAAAACTCAAGGAGTACGAGTGCGGACTTGTTCGGCTATTTCCAGGATGTCTTTAGCTGGAAGGGTTACGACTGCAGACGGTCTTCCGCGTTCCATTTTATAAACTACTATACCTAACCATATTCCTTCTTTGTTAAATACAGGCGTACCCGGAGTGGTGTTCTCAATTACATAATACTGGCGGGGTTTCTCGATAACTGCATTTACCCATCCTCGTCTGAGGGTCGATTGACGGTAGAGATTTCTACCGAGTTTACTCATAGAAACAACTTCATCAAGAACAGTAGGGGTAGATGGTCTGGTAGCCTGGTTGGGTATAAAGGAGAATTTTTTACTGGTACCTTTTGCCTGTTCATCTTTGTTTTCCAAAGGTAGAACATATGCTAAATCTAGGTCATTATCTTTCAGCAAAATTTTAGCGGGAATTTCAGAGCCATCAGGCATCAATATTAAAACCTCGGTGTAATTAACTTGCACAGATGCTCCACTTGTACGGATACGGGAAAGGATTTTTGATCTTGGGTCAACGGTGCTTAGCGATAACACGGTGAGTCCATCTTCCGCAAGGATAGTTCCAAGGGCTTCCAGTTTCTGTTCCTGAGGAGGCATACTTCTGCCTCCAGCACTAACTTCGACCCGCATGGTGATTGATACCCAGGTGACACAATCTGCCTTTTTTTTAAGAAGTTTTTTCCACACATTTTCGTGGGGTTCGGCAAAAACAAGGCAGGGTAGTAAAAGTACGAATGAGAAAAGAAATGTTTTCATATAATTTCTGCTTTGTGATTAATTATCGTCCCAATCGGGTTCGAGTTCCAAGTACATGGTGTGAATGCCTCTTCGTACGAAAAATATTACCCGTTTGGATTTATTTTCGATGAGTTTTGTCAGCGTTGATTCGAACTGACCGATTGAAACTTGAATCTCTCCATCGATTTGTAAAAGTAAATCACCTTGCCGTACACCAGCTAGGGCGGCCCATCCTGCAGGTTCAACATTTTCGACAAGAAGGCCTGGGTGCTGATTATCCAATCTGGCATTTACCCGATCTGCGAATGAAAGTTCGCGGACGGCAAACTCGAAGGATTTTTCTTTAAGCTTGGGGAGTTCATTGGAAGGTGGAGGGCGCTTTTCTAAAGTTAGATTTAAGTCTAATGGTGAGTTATTCCTGAGGCCAGCCAACTGAATAGTAGCATCTGTACGGTACTCCTTGATCATATTCCCGAAGACTTCAGCATCTTCTTGACGGTGGGCCATGATAATTTGGCCATCAATTCGAAAAAGTAAATCTCCGGCCAATAAACCTCCTTTTTCAGCAGGTGTTCCAGGGAAAACCTGTGCAATTCGAATGCCCCGAGTGGTAAGTGGTAATCCTAAGATCTCAGATAGGTCGCGGGTTAAGATTTGCGTGGAAATACCTACCCATGGCTTCCACGCTTCCAGTGGTTGATTTTCTTCAGCTTCCGGGCCAATTTTTACAACTGTGAGAAGCTTTGCCAGACCTCTCTCGAATCTGACCAGTACAGGAATGGGTTCGCCTTTGCCCCGAGTGATTTTGCGAGATGCATCTAGCAAGTCTGAAATAGAGTTTATGCTGAATTTGTCTACGCCTGTGATAACATCACCCCGAAGTAGCGTCGGTTTAGCACTGTATGAAGGCCCTCCACGTCCAACAGAGTGAACCTGGGCACCTGCTTTATTTTCTCTTCTTGCTTCGAGGGATGACATCAGAGTGAAGTTGCGCACAGTGAGCCCCCAACTTTTTAGTTCTTTTTCTTTGGCAAAAGCAGATTCTCTCGGGTCTGGTTTTAATTTCCACTTTTTAGTTTTTCCATGACTCAGTCCTCTAACTTGAATGTTTTTTCCGATTTCAGCACCATATGATATTTGATTAAACAGTGGTATGTCCTCTGGAATCCGGGCTTGTACAGCTTGCTCTCCAAAATGAGTGATGATATCTCCGGGTTTGAATCCAGCTTTTTCAGCTGGGGATCCATCAATCACTCCAGATACAAGCAAACCACTACTGTTAAGATCAAGGTTGGGTTGACATTCTAGACCTGTCCATGCCCGGGATACATATCCTTTTTCGGCTAATTCTTTTGAAACCTCTTTAGCTAAGTTAGAAGGGATCGCTCCACCCAAACTTCCGATACCCACTTCATTAATCCCTATGATAGCTCCATTCTTGTTTACCAGTGGTCCACCGCTGTTTCCAGGGAAAATTACCGCATCATGGCCCAACCATCTGACCAACTCGCCAACATTTTCTCCATCCAGTCTAAAGCTGCCTGCATTGGGTGAAATCATTGCGAGGTTAGAAATAATTCCACGGGTAACAGATTGAGTTAGACCGGCAGGACTGCCCATGGCGAAACATGTATCACCCACTTTTACTTGATCGGAGTTGGCAAAAGTTGCGGTTGTCAGCTTTTTTGTCCCTCTTTTACTTTCATGTAGACGAAGTTTCAGAACCGCAAGATCTGTCATCGCATCAGCACCGAGGAGGTCGGCCATTATTTCTTCACCATCATAAAGGCGGCAAGTTAGACGAGTGGCTTTACCAGCTACGTGGTGATTGGTTACAATCAGGCCATCTTTTCGAATAATGACCCCACTCCCGGTTGATCTGGATTTCATCATTCGGCCTCCCGAGCCACTCTCTGAAACAACTTCGATACGTACAATGGCTTGATAGACTCTTTCGACTGCATCATTGAGAGAGATTTCTTTACCTGATAATGTAATCGAAAATAAGAGAATCGCGATTGAAATTCGATTTAGAGATTTCGTGAAGCTGAAATATTTGTTCATTATTTTAAAAAGCGTAGGAACCTGTGAGATTCGTTTGACCTTGGCAATTGAATGGCTGAGGGATTAGGTAGTTAATGAACATTATATAGGCTCAAGCAAACAAAACTATTCAACTTACGATGAAAAAAACAACAGGAGAATGCATATTGTCGGAACGCCAAGGGAAGTTCCTCGGGTTTGTTGCTTGTTTTGGTGGCGGATTGCTTTTGGCATGCCTGATTGCAGTAGTCGTAGTCATTTTGAACAAAGCATTGGATCACTTTGGTGGGGTTTTCTGGTCTCTGGCAGTTTCAGGAATGCTTGCAATTTTACTTAGACCAGTGGTTACTTTATTTGAAGAAAAGGTTAAGATGGGAAGGATTGCCTCTATTCTTACTCTTTATTTATTGACTGTCTTTGTCGTAGGATCAGGTTTTTGGTTGGTTGGGGGAAAAGTTATTCGACAGTCAAAGGATTTTGTAGGAACTGCAGGAGACTGGCCTGTTCAAATCGAAGCAAAAGCGAAAGAAAATTTACCTCCTGAAACTTGGGACGCACTCGCTGAACATTTTCAAAACTTCAAAAACTATTGGCATGAATTACTTGGAAAAGATAAGCAATCTTCCTTGGAAGGTTTAGACTCCGCAGAGTTAGATACAGTCCAATCATTATCGCAGGAACATAGGATGATCGTTCAGGGATTGGATGCGGAGGAACGAATTGTATTTTTTGATTTCGAAGGAGAGGAACAAAGAACACAGTATTTAGAGCGAAAGAAACTTGAAATGAAGAATCGTGCGGTTGAATCAATCGGAGGCCAAGGCGAAAAAATTGCCGAGAAATCAGCTGAAGTTCTTAAATCAGCTTGGTCTGGCTTGATGGGCTTTTTTGCTAAAATTACCTACCTTGCAATTATACCGATTTATTTATTCTACTTTCTTGGATCCAATCGTAACCTAATTGATGATCTTGATAATGAATTGAACTTTCTTTCAGAATCACTTCGAGATGATATTGTCTTTTTACTGCGAGAATTTGTGGGTATTTTAGTAGCTTTTTTCCGGGGTCAATTAGTCATTGGATTATTAATGGGAGTTGGGTATGCAATTGGGTTTAGTTTAAGCGGTCTGAAGTTTGGAATTGCTTTGGGATTGCTTTTTGGACTTCTCAATATTGTTCCATATCTGGGGTCAATCGTAGGAATTCTAACCACTTTGGTAGTCGCTTATCTCCAACCTGCAGGCATTGCAGAATCCGGACAATGGAACATATTAATCGGATGCGGAGTTTCATTCCTCTTGGTTCAACTATTAGAAAGCTATTACCTTACGCCTAAGATTATGGGGCAACAAACTGGGTTACATCCTGTGGTTGTGATTGTTTCTATTTTCTTTTGGGGTACAGCCTTGGGCGGAATTTTAGGTATGATTTTTGGAATACCCCTTACTGCTTTCTTGATAATAGCATGGCGTCTACTTTGCAGAAAATACTTTAATGCGAATTTGTGTTGATAGAAAAGTTTTTATTCAAATTTTCAATTTGTAATGGGTTCAGGCGGGAATTGTCATGATTACAAGTTTCTCATCAAAAGATGGCGAATATTGTCCAAGCAAACCGGTCTTAAACTTAGGAAGTTTACAGAAGTCGACCATTTTCCCTGTTATGAGGTAGCCTCAGAACACCAAGATTACAACCGAGGTATTTACATATCTGCCGGAATTCATGGAGATGAACCGGCAGGGACGGAAGCCCTTCTCTCCTGGGCTGAGAGTAGAAAGGATTTATTGAAGGAAATTCCTGTTGTTATTTATCCCTGCTTAAACCCGTGGGGATTAATGGAAAATAGCCGTTTTGATTCACAGAGCAGAGATCTCAACAGACAATGGGATAAGGAAGATTCCTCTGTTATCACAGAAGTTATTAAAAGGACCGCTGGAATAAGATTCTCTCTCGCGGTAAATTTACATGAAGATTACGATGCAAATGGTATCTATTTATATGAACCACCTCGGCGTGGTTCTCCTGATAAATTATCTTCCGAAATCCTAGCTGCTGGTCAAAAATATGTAGCGATTGATTCAAGAAAAAAAATCGAAGGCCGTTGGGCAAGAAATGGGATCATTCGTCCCGCCAAAAGTTCTCTTCCTGTGGAAGGTCTTCCCGAAGCTGCTTTTTTACAAAACAGCCGGGCCGACAGAACATTTGTGTTTGAAACACCATCCGAAAAAGACCTTTCTCTACGAGTTAAGGCACAGATCGCTATGCTTGATCAAGCAATTCAGCTGCTTGTATTAAAATAACCCAATAATTTATATATATTGGGTTTTCGATTGCAGACCTTTTAACTTATTGGCATTAAGAATTTTCCTTCTTCTTTCTATACTCAATCTTCGATGAATGCATTTAAGGAAAGCCAAGATGTGATTCACCGCATCAACCCTGATAATTCCGAAGAAAATTCGGTACGATTTAATGAGTTGGTACGGCTGCTTGAACAGGAGGGAGATGATGAGGTAAAAGCACATCTAGAGGGATTTCACCATTCAGATTTAGCAGATGCCTTTGGTCTACTTCCCAAAAACCTGCGATCTAGATTACTTGGTTCATTTAAGGAGGCACTCGACCCAGATTTACTTTTTGAATTAGAGGATCATTTAAGGCACGAAATTACTGATAATCTTTCGGCTCGTGAGGTAGCGGAGGTGATATCGGAAATGGATTCTGATGAAGCCGTCCAAGTCTTGGAGGACATGGATGAGGAAGAGAGGGATGAAATCCTTAGTGAGGTACCAATCGAAGAACGTGGAGATATTGAGATCGGGCTGGCTTACCCTGAGGATAGTGCCGGAAGAAGAATGCAGACAGATCTCGTTTCGGTCGGAAAGGATTGGGATGTAGGGAAAACAATTGATTATCTAAGGGAAGAAGAAGAATTACCGGAAGAGTTTTTGGATGTATTTGTGGTTGATGAAAAAGGTCAGCCGATTGGAGTGATTTCATTATCGCGGATCTTACGCTCTCCACGACCTACCTTAATGAGGGAGATTTGCGATGAAACTCAGGTCATTGTACCTGCTGAAATGATGCAGGAAGAAGTCGCACTTCTTTTTGAGAAATATGATTTGACTACTGCTGGTGTTGTTGATGATGCAGGTAAGCTTCTGGGAATGATAACAGTCGACGATGTAATGGAGGTTGCCCGGGAAGAATTTGAGGAAGATGTTTTACGACTTGGTGGAGTGGGAGAGGAGACCGTTGATGCTGGAGTTTGGGAATCATCTGCAAAAAGATTTACATGGTTACTGGTTAATTTGGGCACGGCAATTTTGGCTTCAATGGTAATTAGTATGTTCGATGCGACTTTAGAGCAGATGGTTGCTCTAGCTATACTCATGCCGATCGTCGCATCGATGGGAGGGAATGCCGGTACACAAACGATGACGATAACTGTGAGAGCATTGGCGACCAAAGAATTAACAACCTACAACGCCTTTCGAACTTTTCGGAAAGAATTAATTGTAGGTTTTTTGAATGGCTGTTTGTTTGCTATCCTTGCCGGTGTAATCACCTTCTTTTGGTTCAATGAACTGGAAATTTCAGGTCTGCTTGGAGGTATCATTGCCGGGGCTATGATTATTAATCTCGTAGTTGCCGGGGTTGCGGGCGTAGCTCTTCCTTTACTTCTCAATCAATTGAAAGTGGACCCGGCTGTTGCATCCGGTGTTTTTGTCACAACGATTACCGATGTTGTTGGGTTCTTTGCTTTTCTTGGTCTGGCTTCTTTAGTTTTGTTGTAAAAAATGAGTAAAAATAGAGTTTTTGTTACCGGTTCTACCGGTTGTATAGGGAGTCATGCTGTTCGCGTTCTTTTGAATGAAGGTTTCATTGTATATGGTTTTAGTAGAAAACCTCCTGCGGATTTACCGGATAATTATATGCATCTTGAGGGAGATTTGTCAGATAAAGAATCACTTGTTGGGGCCCTTAAAAAATGTGAACCAACTCATATCCTCCACCTTGGTGCCTTACAAACGCCAGACTGTAGGGATTATCCCCTTCGTGGAATGGAGATTAATGTTTTAGGGACAGCTTATCTTTTTAAAGCGTGTATGGACGAAAAGCTGCAACTTCAACGATTTGTTTTTGCCAGTTCGAGTGCGGTCAATGGTCCTCGTTCCCTTTATGGAACGGATGGTGTTCATACAGAAGATCCGCTTCAGCCGTTTAACCTTTATGGATATTGGAAGATTGCAGGGGAGGGGATGGCACAAGCTTTTCATCAGGAAAGTGGCGTTCCTACCGTATCTCTTCGACTTGCCACCACTTATGGACCTGGGCGCGACCGAGGCTTCACTGCTGCTATGACAAGTGCACTCAAGGCAGTAGCAGGTGGGGGAAGATTTGAGATTCCCTACCGTGGGAAAGAAAATTATCACTTCTCATACGATGTGGGGGCCGGTTTTGCCCGTGCTGTGATCGATTCATTTTCAGGATATGGAACTTTCAACTTACTTGGGAAAACTAGTACAGTTGATAACTTTTTAGGATTAATTAATGAGGAAGCCAGAGAAATGGGACTTTCGAATTTTCAGCTTAATTATTCTGGCGATGCCGAGCAGACACCTTTTATTTATGATTTAAATTGTGTCTCTACGAGACAGGCATTTCCGAAAATGCCACAGACTGAATTACGGGAAGGTATTCGTCTATCTCTGCGTTACTTCCTCAAAACCTGAGGCTAAAAATTTCACTTTTCGTTGTAACGGCGGTGGAGCCGTAATTCTTTCAAGAAAAATAAAAATATATCTTGACTAAATACCTATTTAGTGTAAATATGTTCTTAAATCCCTTAAATAACTATGATACAAAACATTATTTCCCTCACCATCATTCTCAGCGTTTCATCTACCGGTTTCTGGTTCTTAACCCAAGTTTGATCCGAATTTCCGTACAACCAACATTTACATGTCCTTCAGTTCTCCATTCAAAAAACAAAATTCTCAGCATCATATTCATATTTTTCGTGAAGATTTGGTGGAATATCGGGTATGCACTCCATCTGAAAGATGGAATTGGCAGACATTCTTACAGTATGGAATCACCGAACATCCGATTCTCGGATTTGTTTCCATCATTAATAGTAACTGTGGTCGCCCCCCGACCATCAAACTATTTACCAGTAAAGCCCTGGTTTCCTAATCTCTTTTTCCCTTCATTTATCTACAAAACTCATCCCTATGAAAAAACTACATTCCATCATTCCATCATTTCTTTTTCTCTGCTCATTGTTTTTCATGAGCCAGTCGGTTTCCGCCGCCCCTACAAATGAATGTATCAACCAGGAGCTCGCCTCCCTCGTTCAGGAAGCGGACGATTTTTTGGTACAAAGTCAGACTCTCGCTTTAGCGGAGATTCACCACGACTTTTCATGGAACTTCGGTAACCTTTCTTTTGTCAGCTTCGTTGCTCTTTTTTCTCTAACCTGTCTGGTTCTGATTAGTTCTCAATATGTAATTTCCGAAAGAAACCGTAGACCAAGCAATAGATAAGACCAATTTCAGGTCTAGAGATTC
>ERZ807291.5379-NODE-5379-length-16124-cov-10.116435_pt1 | contig 16124 bp, 7 predicted proteins | sample MGYA00521257_ERZ807291 | MGnify/ENA primary metagenome ERZ807291 (study PRJEB31413, sample SAMN03169783) | marine metagenome | biome: Marine; feature: Water; material: Subsurface seawater | place: North Sea | collected 2011-04-28 | depth 1 m m ...
GGCTCGCCGCCTAAGTTAAAGCTAGTATTAAACACAATAGGAACACCTGTACGATCCTTAAAGGTTTTAATAATATCGTAATAGTGTGGATTTTGTTCTCTAGTAACAGTTTGAATACGACATGTTCCGTCTACGTGGATAATACTTGGAATCTTTTCTTGTACACCGTCTTGACAATTGACAGCATACATCATATGCGGTGTACTATCCATGCCACGCAAATCAAACCATTCGTGCACATCTTCTTCTAAAATAGATCCAGCAAATGGACGGAAGTATTCACGACGTTTAATTTCATTTACAAAGTCTTTGCCATCTTCAAATGTTGGATCAAATAACAGTGTTCTATTACCAAGTGCCCGTGGACCTGCTTCTGAACGGCCCTGGAATAGTGCAACAATATTTTTATTTGTTATAAGATCAATTACATCTTCATGTGTTGCATCCTTAATAGTTGCATCATACTTTTCTACTGTTTTTTCAATATCGTCGTTCGTGTAAGAATATTCGAAACCCAAGTAAATGTCACGTTTGTGACGAACGCTTTCATCACGAGTTGTTTCGTAATAACCCCATAATGCAGCACCGACTGCTGTGCCGCCATCATTACTAATAGGTTCTACATATAAGTCGATGCCTTCGTCTTTAAGTTCTTCAAGATAATGATAGTTTGCAACACAATTTAAACCGTAGCCGCCCGACAATACAACATTCTTCTTTCCAGACATTTGAACTGCACTGCGAATAAGATTGGCAACCTGTTGTTGTGTTGCTTTTTGTACAGCATATGCCATGTCACGTCTGTTCTGATGTGTAGTCCAGTCTACCTCGCTTGCAAATGACTCACGTTCGATGCCGGACGTTAACTCAGAATAAAGTTGATAATTTACACTGGCACCGTTTGGGTATGTCGGAACAAAAACATTTCTATTGCTCACCGGAAATGACACGTTGTCTTCCCATAGCGGGGGAATTTTATCATTTGGTTTACCATACGGAAACAATCCCATGGTCTTACCAGCTTCAATTGCCAAAAATCCGCAATAAGTTGTTGTTGCTTCGTATGCCTTCACAATGCCAGCATGACCACTAATAATTCCTGCATATGTTTGATCTTCTTCGCCAAACCAGTCACATTCTTGTGTGCTGTTAAACACAACTACACCAGGATCACGAGTTCCCCAATGTTTGTATTCTGTTTTAAACTCTGCTGGGTATTCACATGAAATAATACTTTCAGTTTCCCAAATCAATGTTTCTAGATCATGTGCATGTAAATCATTTTTATAATTTACTCGTCTACAAGAGCCTGCTCCGTCTACTACAACTGCAACAGCATCATCGAATCCGCTGCGATAAAATGCACATGCTGCGTGAATTTTGTGGTGTTGATTTGATAAATCAATAACCTGAGGATGTTTAATCGGAGAAGCCTTTTGATCAATTAGTCCAAGTTTACGAGCTAAACTTGTATACATGTCTTCGCCTGTGAAGTCTGCAACACCTGCATCACTAATCGGAGCAGTGTGAGATACAAAAATATAATCTACTTTATCTGTATATTCTTTTACTTTAGACATCGCAGCAAACGGAGTACCGTCGTACTTCATTCGACTGAGACGTTCTTCTTCGATTGCAAAAACAATTTCGCCATCTTTAAGTAAGCAAGCGCCGCCATTGTGCCCTCTGCTTATGCCCAGGATATATCCTGTTTTTTCGCTCATTTGATTCTCCGTTTACTCTAGCTAGTTTTCTTTTTTTGTCCAAATGGCACTGCTTGTGCATTGTTCTGTGAAAACATATTTGGCACATTTTGTCCTAATTTAGGAACAGATTTTTTTTCGGTAGTTGGTTTGCCCAATTTATCTGTTACACTTTTAATTATCTTATCAAAAATCTTGTCATCAAATATCATAAGATCTTCGCTATCACGTTCGATTGCCATGTCCTGTGTTACTCTAAATGGAACATACTGACGTTTAGATTTGCCAACATCGATAATAGTAAAGTCTTTGTTTGCAGGATAACTAATATTTTCAGGATATGTAGCACCAATAACAACTGTTGCAGGTTTGTTTAGCGCATTAGCATAGTGTTGTCCCATACTATCACATCCGATAAAGTAATCAGCAGCGTTGACTACACCCATCCATTGTAACAAATTTGCACCGTTTGGTACAACAGCACCCATTTGCTTAGGTGTAGGAATGTCAATATTACTCATTAGTATTACAGCATAGTGCTTATTTAATTCTTCTACGATTCTATGAATGTCTCGAAGTTCAAAACTACGCCCACTACTGTCAATTAAAAAATCGCCTTCTCTTTTAGCGCCCGAGCCCAGGGGTTGAAAAACTACGACTTTGTCTTTTTTAGACTTTTCTTTGACTTGAGAAACTAAATTATGTCCATATACTTGGTCTACTTTATTAATTTCTAGAGAAAAGTTTTTTGTTTCTGGTACGTCGGACAGATCGTTTACGAGCATGTCAAATGCTTGAATTAAGTTAGCACGTTGATTGAAATATGCATTAAACCGATAAGGCTCAGGACTAACAATTTCTGTGTCTTTTAGTTTATCCCATAGTCCTTTGCTATTCAATGGCCAAACATTATGTCTAAGTTTTGGACTTACTAAAAATAGTTCTTGCCATGCTTCTGCAACAATAATAACGTCGGAATCTACGTTTTCTTTATAATATTCAAGTCCAGGAATACTACACAATACTCGGCCTGCTCCGCCGTTAATAAAAAATGATTTTTTCATTGAATGTCTTTCATCATATAAAAAGATATACAGTATCTTTTACAGTACTATATATCTATTTTATACTCAGTTAATTTTTATGTCAAGTGTTTTTATACAGTTTCCCAACTGACGCACACCATTCCGAATCGACCGCTATCACCGCCGCATGCGTTACAGCCGCCAAATGTCTTACTAGGAGAGGCGCCTCTGCCTGGGTATTGTCCAAACCCCTGACATGCTTTCATGTTACAGCCAAAGCAACTGCTTCCGCCCCACGGAAATTGACACCCGCAGCCAGCAAACCCATAAACCGGTGCGGCTTCGGTATACCCGGGGTTGTTGTCACCAAACGATCCTTGTAAATTTGTTTGCGGATACATACTCGGAATTCCATAGAATACAGGATCGGTGCCACCTAGTTCGTTAACATCCCACGTCGCTTCGCCATATGCAAATGGAATACAAAACTGGTCATTAGTGCTGTCATAACAGAAGTTCCATCCCGAACACCAAGTTGGCGAACAGGCACTGGGGCCTGCAGTAGGAAGCTGCCCTGGGTTAAGTGCATAATCAGGTCCAACTGCTGCTGACCATGCAGTGCAACAACTGACGCCGCCTTTAGTAGCAATATCTAAATTTGGGCCAGTAATAGTAGTATCACCGCCTACCGCACCTGGGGTTGTTTGGTATGCATAACAACAGTATGCGCAACCAGCACACAATGTATAAGTGTCGCCTGGTGTTACACTAATTTCAACCGCAGTGTATGCACCGTTTGCTCCAAATGGAGATCCGCCGCAGCAACAACTACTAGCAGAACCGCCGCCTGGCCCCCAACTTTGAAATAATACTCGTTCGACATTAGCAGGAACAACCCATGTGCAGTTTGCACCGCAGCGCCAACCGCCCATGTCGGCTACAGTCGAGCAGACCTTTAAGCCGTTTGATCGAACTGCAGTTGTTTCTCCCAACACACTACACCATTGTTGTTCTAGTGTTGCTGCAGCATTCTCGTCGTATACATCAACAGCGGCGGCCGTATTGAGATCCGAATATACTCCGAGTAAAGAAGGAGTTTGACCTAAACTTTCAGCAGAGAATGTTTGAATATTCAGATCTTCGTATTGCTGTTTAAGTCTATCACGTTCTTTAATTGCTGCATGTAGTAGTACGTCCATGTGCTTTCCTTTATTCTATTTCGGGCAACGAGTTGAAAACAGATACAAGCGACACTGGAATTTTAGGCATGTCGCCTTCAGGAACACCTTCTGCAAATTTCCAAGGACATACAGGAGCGTAAGTATCTAAATATGTTTGCATATTAGTAATAAACGTATCGATTAATGCCTGATCTTCTGTTCCAAAATCATATGCATCTGCGTATTTCTTTACGTATGCTAATCTCGTTCTTGCTTTTTCTTCAACTGTAGTATCCAAATCTTTATAAATTGGATCTAGCTCTAGTGTCACAGGAATTACAGTTGTATCACTTACTTTTACTTCAAACCAATCTTTAATATGAGGATTTGTTATTTTTTGCCAAGTACTATTGTCTAGCGTATTTGTTTGTTCCTCAAATTCATGTTGAAAATTCTCGTCTATTGGAAGTAAACACAGTGCAACTTCTGGATTTGTATCTGCATCAACTTCTACTACAACTTCATTTTCAAGAAGATTTGTAGGCTCAACATCAAGACCTTGCGCAGAATTTGTTAGTATGTCTTTAACTGTATCATACACTAAGTATAATGTATCTGGTCCAACATATGTATATGTTTCAGTATTTGCAGACTCCCACGAATCTACCCATAATTCATCTGGAACGTTTACTGTAAAGTTTTTTGTTATCTCTGCCATCTCATTGACCCTTTGTTATATACTTATTTATCTTACCACCAAGTGACTCGAACAAGACCTGCTCGTCCTTTATCTGCATTATTTGAATTGCCGCCGCCCATTACATGGTTGTATGTAGCGCCGGCGCCGAATACTTGTCTATAGTTGTTAACGGCATTACACTGACATCCGCCACAACAGGTACCGCTCGTAAATGTTGAGCAACAATCACATGTACCTGGTGTTACAGTATGCGTTGGACTAATTACTGGTGCGTGAATTTTATAGCCATAGTGGTTAGTATCAAAACATGCTATGCCAAACATACTACCAAGTCCACAAATACAATCACCAGTCACTGTACCGCTCCATGTAGCGTCTGTGTCAACAGTGTACGGTATTTCGCCGCAACTTTCACAACTACTGTTGAAGCAATAATCTGCTCCACCATTGCAAATACAAGCGCCACCTTGACCTGTTACATCAAATTGATAACGACAGCATGTAGAACCTCTAAGTTGCATGTGTCTGAACACACCGGAACAGCCGCCTTTTGCTTCCATAGTTGCATCTGGACCTGATACTGTACTAGAAGAACCTTGACACACCCAAGAAGTGCGACCTACTTGACAACAATGTGCACATCCGGCACACAATGTATAAGTGTTGCCTGGTGTTACAGGAACAATAGCTGACGCATATGCGCCTGTTGCGCCATACCCGGATCCGCCGCAGCAACATCCCGTGCCTACTTGTGCGCCAGCGCCCCAGATTTGAAATTGTGCTGTTGTTGTTCCTGCAGGCACAGTCCATGTACAACTTGCACCGCAATTCCAACAGTTAGTAACCGCAGCATCTTCGCAAACATAAAGTTCTCGAGATGGATCGTAATTAGTTGCATCGTATGGCAAAGCAGTCCAATACTGCGGATCATATGATTCTTCAGAGAATTTTCTATCAGCTTCCGCTTGCTGATATTCTTGAATCGATGCTCTATATCTATCAGCTTCTTCAATAATCGAATTATAAAGTAGTATGTTTGCCATATTTTGTCCTAATCTTTAACTGTTAGTATTTATACTTCAACATAAGTGATAGTATTTACTGATCCATCGCTGTTATATGTAATAGTGTAATCACGAGCAGTTTCACCGATTGTTTCTCTAAAACCACTTACTCTTGTGTATTTGCCCATGTCCAAACCAAATTGTGGTTCGATACCGACGTCTTCATATGTGATATTTGTATAGTCGACATCGCCGATGGAATACTCAGTAATAAACTCGTTGCTATCTTTTACGAGATTTGTACTGTCATAATTTTGAGTAAACGATACAGATTCAACTGAAGCATCTACATATGATTTAACAGCAAATTCCGTAGGCACTGCTAAGTTACTGTTACCGCTAAGTGTAGCGTCAGCACTAAATTCGTTAATACTTTCGCCTAGCTGTGCACCGATACTACCAAGTCGTAGACTTGTAAGACCACTTAGGTCAAATGCACTAGCATCAAGTGTTGCTCGTCCTGTAGCTTGATCAATTCTGAAGTAGTTACCAACTCTAAAATTACCGTCTTGGTCAGTACTTACATAGTAAACACGACCTGGATAATTTTCAACAACTTCGTTGCCTTGCGCTTCAGGTTGTGTTGCTACACCTGGATAATTAGTTGTAGATTTTCCACCTGTGCCGATACTTAGGAAGTCGTGTCCTGTTAATCTTGTTTGACTATAGTTATATCTGATATTAACATGTTGTCCGTAAAATGCTTCTGATGTAACTGGCTTTTCTTGACTTAATGTTACAAGTGCACTACCGCCGCCATATGGTGATCCGGAGTTTGCTGTCCATTCAGAAACACTTGTAATAATGTAACTTAGTGAGTCCGCACCATACACTGGTTCTTGTGTGATATCTGTGTTGTCTACTGGGCTATATGTGGTACTATTTGAAATTTGTACACTGCCGGCAACTTCAGGTTCAGCTGATAACCCATCGATATACAATTTAAATCCGTATTGACCTTTGTTGCCATCTCCAGACACTGTAGCAGTTAGTCCAGTTGAAGAAGAAATTGTAGTTCCTAATTCGAACGGTCTAAACGTACTTCCTGCATAACGTTCTAATACTACGTCGTTATGTGTTCCTAGTGTTAGTTTCCCTTCGCCCATACTTGCATGATTAAAGCAACACAAGTAAATTGTTGGCGTGTTTCCTGCTTCTCCTGCAGGAATGTCAACTCTAATTTCACGCTGAGTTGCAGTTTCAAATCCTGCTGTATATGCAGCTAAATCAGCAACTTCTAATTCGTCTAACCAGTAGCTTACTCCAGTTGTATAAATGTTAGTTCCACCGACACTGTTTGCTACTGTAGCAAAATACATTGGATGTCCTACATTACTAGAATCATTTTGTTCGAAAACATATCTACGTGTTTCATATGCGTTTATTGCCAAATTAATTTGGTTATTAAAGTAAAAACTATTGCCAGTTTGACCATATGGTGCTGATCCTACACTTACTTTAAGTGTTTGTCCAGTATTACCACGTACTTGATTTGTTACCATCAAGCGATAATCGTTGCCTACATTAGTTTGTACATCTACTACAGTTGCTTGTGCTCTACTACGTTCTATTGTAATTCCTGTAAATGCAGTGCCAGCTGACAATCTCACTGCAGTACCATCCTGAGTATATCCCCCAAAGCCTGTACCATCAACAGATGCAGTCAGTCCTGCATCTGTGTACAAGTCAACACTTACTGTGTCAACTACACTAACATAATACTGGTTTCCGTTAAGTTCGCCCATCCCTCCGACGCCTTCGATGTCAGCTAAAATTTCACCACTTGCAAAATTGTGTGCAGTGTCAAATGTAACTCTTACTGGATCGGCTTTTGTAGTATTAGAAATTGTCAACGGAACAGGTGTCCATCCTGCAGCATTACTAGATCTAAAATAATTAGTTAAATCAAAGTTTGTGCAAAGTTGAAATGTTGTTGCACTAGTTACGTCTGCATAAAAAGTTTTTCTTGTGCCTGCTGCTGAGTCGCCTAGTTCTGCTCCCCATGCTGTTTCATTTGCGCCGGTGAAACTAATTAGTTCGCCGTTGCTTAGACCATGAGCAGTTGCAGTTGTAAATTCTGCTTTTTTGGAAATTAGTAATTCAGTAATTGTGTTATCGCCCGAGGAAATTTCACCTAATACAAACTCGCCATCATTGAAGTTGCCAGCACCTGAAATTGATTCTGGATCGTAAGAAATAGTGTCTGCACTTAAAAAGCCACTTAGTGGTGCTTCTGTACTATCAAAACCTGTACTTACTGCACCGTAATGTCCATAACTGTTGTTGCCATTGAGCGAACGAATTTTACCGCCGCCTGTTGCAGTGTAGCCAATATCACAGTAATAAGTGAAACAACTAACAATTTCTGCCAATCCACGGGCTTTGATCCAAAATCCAATTCCTCCGTCATGGATATTAGTAAATGCATGAAACACTATTGACCCAGGTGTGCCTTCTGTTACTACACTGCCGTCAACAATTGCACCTACGCCGCCCGTCGATACTGCAGTACAATCTTTGATATATGGAGATTTAAGAATTGTTGCGCCTGTCTGAAGTGTTAAGTAAACACCGCCGATAGTTGCTTCTTCTGCTCTATCAACATTTGCACCAGGCACATAACCCGTTAGTCCACGCATAAGTAGACCACTTAGTGTATTTGCACTGTTTAATTTAAACATTACAGATTCGTTGTTTGGAGTTGTGCCATCGTCAGAGATGCCAATTCCGAATCCATTGTCATTTGTCACATCAGGTTCGATAATAGTATTACGCTGTCCATCACCTACAATAGTAACATTTTCAGGCACAATAATAGGAAGTTGTTCATAATAAGTACCGTCTTTAATAAAGATAGTAGCAGGTGTTCTGTTGGCCGTATCTGCTGCAATATATTCACACGCATATTTCAAACTTGCAAACGCCCAATCAACAGTGGTACCGTGATCTGCGTCATCAGCTGAACTTGCGTTACTTGAAACATGATAAATTCTAGCAACTTCGCCTGGAAATTCCCAACCATATTCGTCGCCGTCTAGATTCTTAAGAAACTTACCTGCATGTCCGTCTCTGTTAGGTACGGGATCTGCAAATGTATTCCAAAATGTTGGATTTTGATAAGGAATTTCGCCGCTGTTGTCAGCAGCCGCATAAAATACTTCGCCGTTGTAAGTTACAATATCACCAACTGAATATGAAACATTTGTGTCCCATGCTGCTTTAATTTTGATACCTTCGGTCATTAATGCAAAATAATCAGTATCTGTTGGAAGATTTCCCGTAGCCTTTACACTATTAATGTAAACGTAAATATTGCCGCCGTATCTTACAACATCGTTAAACTCATATTCTGTTCCAATCGCCCAATCACCTTGGAAGTGAAATCTTAATTTACCGAGGTCTAAAATTTGTACCATCTTTGAATCCTATTATGCTCTTTATATACTATATTTATGACAGAAAACTCATTTCCAAATGACCGGTGTCTTGATTCATTTCGAATGTTATAGTGTCGATCGACCAAAAGTGAACTTTATAATCGTCTCTGCTAACAATGTAAACTGGCTCTTCATTGGGTTTACTGATAAGAACAGACTCAGGAAGTTTAATTGTTTCTGAATCATCTCTGCCGATAATTTCAACTGAAACACTTCCAGTCAACGGGTCCATTTTGAATCCGTAAAATGTTTTATCTCCGTATGCAGAGCCTTCGTAAAAACCGCCCCAACTATCACTGTACATAAATTATTCCTTTACAAGTTTGCTGCTTCTAATAGACTTAGTGTTACAGTAAATCCATTTGTTACAGGTGCTTTAATAACTACTTGATCGCCGTCTAACAAATATATTTTATTATCTTTTATTATATCTACTGTTTCACCTGGAAAGATTTTTCGATTATATGCAATGTGTGTTGTTATGTTATCTGCTGGATGCACTAACTCACATGTAAAAAATAATGCGGTGGAATAAACATTTGTAACATACATACTGTGCATAAAGTGTTGACCACTAGGGCAAGTTACCAATGAAGTACCTGCTGCACTTATTGAATCTGCTGTATATTTTCTAAACGTTGGCAATTTAAGTAATCCTTATTTTATGTATTTATGCTTTACAAGTTTAAGTAACCAAATAGAGCGTTGCCACCGCCGCCGCCGCCGCCAGTACTTACTTCTGAAGAAGCAACCCATGCAGTGCCATTGTATACCAATACTTGACCTGCTGCAGGCGGAGCGCTCAGATCAACATCGCCTAGTGCACCTAGTGTACCAGCACCAGCGCCGCCTTGGCCTCCCACTGCAATCCATTGGCTGCTGTCCGAGTCTACATAATAAATGTACATTGTAAGTGTTGAGTCATCTAACCACATATCCCCGGATGCAGGACTTTCTGGAGATGTACTAGAAACTGTTACACTTGCGCCTCCGCCTCCGCCGCCGGAGCCTAAGATCCACTTACCCTGAGTTTCATTCCATGTTAGTGTTTGACCTTCAGTGGGAGTTGTTGTAATATTAACATCTGCTAAATCTGTAACATTAGTAACGGCAATACGTGCATCTGCTCTTGCGTCTGTGTAGTATAAGTTAGCGCCTTCGGCTAAGTCATCTGTTGTTTTGGTTGCGAGTTTTGCATCAAATCCGTTAACTGGAACAAACTTGCTATTCACTGCATCCCATGCTATTGTTTGATCTGCTGTTGGTGCTAGTGTGCTAGTATCTACATCTGATAAATCGCCAATGCTAGTAGGAACACCGTCTCTGTTTATCTGTGCCCATACTGTACCTGTGTAAATGAACGTGTTTAGTGTTACATCATCTACCCATAGTTCGCCTGTTTCTGCACTAGTAGGCGGAGTTGAACTAAATTCAACTGAACTAATTTTTCCAGCTTCCCAGTTACCAGTTGTATTATTCCAAATTAATGCATTGCCATCGTCTGGCGCAACAGAAGTAGTATCTACGTCACTGAGTGCATCTATACTAGTTGTTCCCAATAATGTAGTAACTCTGGTATCTGTGTAATAAAGGTTAGCTGCGCCTTCGGTTAAACTATCTGTGTCATGATTGCTTAAATCGCTTACTGTACCTTCTACGTCAATTGAAAAGTTTTTATTACTTGTCCAAGTATCAGCGGTAGAGTCATATGTAATTGTAGCAGATCCCCCTGTGCCGAGATCCAGCGTAATCCCACCGCCGTTTGCAGCACTTGCATCAACTGCACCGCTTCCTAGTACAATGTTTTTATCATCTACTTCTAGTGTAGTGCTATTAATTGTAGTTGTTGTGCCATCTACTTGCAAGTTACCTGCGATAACAACAGTACCAGTATTGTCGCCAACTGCCGCAGGATCGATGGTAAACGTTTCTGGACCAGCTAAGTATCCAGTTGCTGTAATATTATTGAATATAACGTTATCGGATGCAGCAACTGGTTGGCCTATACTGATTAATCCGTTACTATATGTAACACCGCTTGTGCCTGACAAATGCGCATCAACACGTGCATCTGTATAGTAAAGATTTCCGCTGCCTTCCGCAAGTTCGTCTGTGTTAAACGGATTGCCAACAGCAATTTTACTTCCCATATTACCATGATTTAAACAGTAATAGTATAGTGGCGGAGTAGAGTTAGTAATTTTTATTTCAACGTAAGCACCTGCATCGCCTGCAGTACCAACTGAAGTTACTCCCGTGGTATACTCTACTCCCGAGTTATGTGTGCCATCTGGAGTTATACTAAACTTTAGAGGATGCGAGCTATTAGTATCGTCACTTTGATCAAAGCGATAAGTGCGTCCTGGTTCTACACTTAGTGTTGTTTGTATTTCACCATCGATTGCATACTTAGAATCAACAACTGTTACAGTGGCCGCAGTATCTGCCACGACTGCTTCAGTAACTCTGGCATCAGTGTAATATAAGTTATCACCTTCAGTTAAATCAGTTGTTGTTTTTGTTGCTAATCTTGTGTCAAATGCAGACTCTACACGAGCATCTGTATAGTAAAGATTAGTTGTGCCTTCACTTAAATCATCTGTTGACTTAGCAGTAAATGCACTGTCAAAGTCTGCTTGACTAAATGGAGCTTGCGGAACGAAGTTTGTGCCATCCCAAACAAGGGCATCACCGGATGTCGGAGCACTTGTACTTGTATCTACGTCATTTAAATCATCTATACTAGTGGGCACGCCGTCTCTGTTTACTTGTGCCCACTCAGTGCCAGTATAAATGAACGTGTCTAACGTATCATTGTCTACCCAAAGATCGCCAACTGCAGGACTACTAGGCGCACTTGCACCGTATGCTACTCCACTGTTTCCTGCAACCCAACTACTAGATGCTTGATTCCACACAAGTGCTTGATTATCAGCAGGCGGTGTACTTAAATCTACATTGGATAAATCTTCTAATAATGTCGGAACACTGGACTGGTTTACTTGTGCCCAGAAGTTTCCATTTGTGTCTTGATAGTAAACATATAAATCCAAGTTAGATTCATCGACCCAAAGATCGCCAACATCAGGTTCGCTTGGAGCAGTTGCTCCTATGTTTACACTGCCGCCGCCTTCGCCTGGAATGAATTTACTACTAGCGGCGTCCCAAATAAGTGTTTGACCGTCACCTGGGGGAGTAGAGAAATCAACATCGCCAAGAGAATCAAGTGTATGATTACTTAAATCACTTACAGTACCTATTACAGTGCCATATATATTGTTTGCTTGTAAGTCTGCAAGTGTGAAGCTAGGATCTGCAGTATCAATGAAAACTGCTTCATCTGGTTCTGGGTCATATTCATGGAATACTTTAAATCTGCCATCGCTGGCATCACGGAAAAAACCAGCGTGATGATATGTACCGTCGTTATATCCTGCAGCCCATCCTAAGTCTGGGTTTGTATTTGCCTTTGCTCTAGAAGTACCGCCTGATACATATGTATCAGTTGAACTTCCTGCAATAGTGAACGATGTTGCATCTGTTGCTGTTATTGTTGCACCATATGCATTTAGAGAACTAGGAGTAACTCCTAATACAGTTACACTCATACCCACAACATAGTTATTGTCTGCAGTATATACTATTTCTGTTCCGTCACCGACAATATTAGTAACATCTGCTTGTATACCTTGGTTAAGATATAGCATATTATCTGCAATTGCTAAATTTTCTGCACTAAGTGTTGTAGATGCCCCTTGAACTATTAAATTCCCGCCAACTGTAACGTCGCCTGTTGTAATTAATCCACTAGCATTTCCGCTTGTTAAAAATGCATCAACGTCACTTGCACTAAATGCGGCACCTGGTTCAAATTCGCCTGCTGTGTTATTCCAAATAAGTGTTTGACCATCGGCGATTCCAGATGTGTTTACATCAGTCAAATCACTTATAACTGTTGGAGGCTCAACATAAGGGTTTAAGTGAATCCACTGACTACTATCTGCATCGGTGTAATACACATACAAGTCCATTGTATCTTCGTATATCCAAAGATCACCTGCTGATGGGTCAGTTGGCAATGTACCACTTACTTCAACGCTGCTACTACCGCCGCCTTCGCCTGGAACGAACTTGTTGTTTGCACTATCCCAAATTAGTGTATTGCCTTCTTCGGGCGTTACTGTACTAATATCAACGTCATTTAAGTCATTGATAAATGTAGGTATATTAGGCGCATTTGTGATATTGGTCCAATCGACTGCACCAATAAATTCGCTTGCTTGTACACTTGCTAGTGCAAAACCAGTTGCATTTACATCAACTGTACTAGTATCAGCAAATGATTGTGTACTTCCTTCAAAGAACTTAAACACTCCGCTGTCGCTTGCGTCTCTAAACAAACCACTTACATAGTCAACACCTGCTTGATCATATTTGCCAACGAATCCGGTATCAATATCCAAATCTGGATTGTCATTTAGTATAATAAACGGATTTTCTGTACTGACAGTGGTTGTATTGTTAACTGTTTGTGTTCCGGTAACTGTTAAATCTACAACTTCAACGCTAGTAAAAGAAACATCATCTTTATTAGTAATGTTGTCCCAATTAATGTTGCCAACAAATTCATCTGCTTTGATTTTTGCAAGCGCATAGCTGCTATGAGCAGTATCTAGCGTAGTGCCAACTGCAGGTGTGTAGCTGTCATAAACATTGAATATTCCATCGCTTGCATCACGGAAGATACCTGCAGTTTTATTTGCACCATCATTATAATTAAAAATAATACCTGCGTCAATGACATCTGCATTGTTACCATCTGCTAGGAATATTTTACTGTCACTAACAGTTAGTGTTGTTTGATTAACTGTTGTAGTAGTACCCATAACATTTAAGTCGCCTGACAAGTTGATATTTCTTGCTGCGATATCTCTAACTGTTATATCTAATACATTGCCGCTTGCTAAATGTGTGTCAACTTTAGAATCTGCATAGTAAAGATTAGTTGTGCCTTCTGCTAAGTTATCTGTTGTTTTTTGGGAAAATGCATTATTAAAGTCACTTTGACTAAACGGTGCTTGTGGAACAAAGTCCGAACCATCCCAAACAAGTGCATCGCCCAATGTCGGAGCACTTGTACTTGTATCAACGTCAGCTAGTGCATCAATACTCTTGAGTGCAAATGCAGTGTCAAAGTCTGCTTGACTAAATGGTGCCTGTGGAACAAAATTTGCTCCGTCCCAAACAAGTGCATCGCCTGACACAGGTGCAACAGAAGTAGTATCAACGTCCGACATTGCATCGATACTGTTATTGTTTAATTCAGATGTAAGAGTTGTTGCAAAACTTGCTGTTGTTGCTTGATTGCTTGCATTACCAATAAAAATATTACCGTCATTTAGGTTTGGTACTGCATTAGTTCGTCCTGCGCCCATAATTACACCCGAGCCGTTGGACGCATGAACTTTAGTAACACGTCCTAGGTTTTGTAATAAGTTACCTTCGCCCGTAGGAGGAACATTAGTATAGCCGCCGCCTACAGCAACATATATTACATCGCCTTCGCTAAACGCACTAGTATCAACGCCTTGTATTTGTCCGAGATGAATTACAAAACCTTCTGCGCCGTTGTTTAAGTCTTGTTCTAGTACACCCACTGCAGGCATCTTAGCAGGATCACTTGCGTCAGCTGGCGCAACTACCATTCCATTGCCAAATGTTCCAACTTGGTAAACAGGCATTCCTTTTATTATAGTTGATCCAGTTTCATTTTTTGCGGCTGTGTGGATAGTGTCTAAATCTTCGAACGACAAATTACCTGAACCGTCTGTCATTATGACTTGACGATCGGTGCCGTCTGCAGTCGGTAAACTGTAACCGTCGGCACTTATGTTAGTAATATTATTATTGTTGGCGTCTAAGTCACCGCCTAACTGTGGTGTTGTATCTTGTACAATATCTGTTAAATATCTGCCATCTAAGTCAACTGTTAGGTCAGCAAGCTCGCCTGTTCTGCCAGCAGTTAGTACACCAGTAGCTATATCAAATGACAAACTGTCTACATAGTTGTTTGTGTCATCAAACAGTACACTGAAATCTACTGTAAACGTACTAGCATCATCTCTAGTAAACGTAGCAACACCCGACACATTATCTAACGTACCGGATGTGATTCTTGCTAAATTAGTATCATCAACTGCCCAACTTAAATCAATGTCATTGACAGTGCCTGCTTCGTCAGTGTATACTAGTTTTTGATTAACACTGTCTGCAGTTAATGTAGTAACAGTTTCATCTGGCAATGCTGTGGGTACAAAGTTTGTACCGTCCCATTGTAACACATCGTTGTTACTTGGAGCGACTGTAGTTGTATCAACATCTGACAGTTCGTCCAGTAAAGAAGGAACATTGCTTTGGTTTACCTGTACCCATGCATTACTACTTGTGTATACAAAAAAGTCAAGTGACACATCGTCGATCCATACTTCGCCTACTGCTGGATTTGTAGGAGCAGAAGTCTGATATGCTATACTAGCACCGCCGCCGGATGCAGTCGATGGCACAAATGTTCCTGCTGTTGAATTCCAAGATAGTACTTGCCCCTGTGCTGGAGGTGTACTTAGATCAATGTCCGATAAGTCGCCGATACTAGCTGCAGCAATACGTGCATCTGCTCTTGCATCAGTATAATATAAGTTAGTGCCTTCAGCTAGGTCAGTTGTCGATGTTGGAATTTCACTTACATTTGCTAGTTCTACCCAATTGCCTGCATGTGCAAAATATCCTTTGCCTGTAGCATGAACATGAGCAAACATGCCGTGATATGAACTTGCAACAGGCAAATCTCCAACGGTAGCATATACATTACTGTATAATATTTTGTTAGTGCCTAAGTCTAAGTCTGCACCTTCAATTTCAGTTCTTACTCTTGCATCGGTATAATATAAGTTAGTGCCCTCAGCTAAGTCAGTGGTTGTCTTAGCGGATAAATCTAAGTTAGCACCTGTTTGTAGTGTGATACGTGCATCTGCTCTT
>ERZ807291.5381-NODE-5381-length-16121-cov-19.702291_pt1 | contig 16121 bp, 13 predicted proteins | sample MGYA00521257_ERZ807291 | MGnify/ENA primary metagenome ERZ807291 (study PRJEB31413, sample SAMN03169783) | marine metagenome | biome: Marine; feature: Water; material: Subsurface seawater | place: North Sea | collected 2011-04-28 | depth 1 m m ...
AGTCTTCTTTTTTAACACCGCCATGCATTTTAAGAGCTTTGGTTGTTGCAACTAGAACTACAGCATCTGGAGATAGACCCGCTTTTCTACATTTAATATTAAAGAATTTTTCAGCTCCCAAGTCAGCACCAAAACCTGCTTCAGTAACAACAAAGTCAGCCATTTTTAAAGCGCTTTTTGTTGCCATAACGGAATTACATCCGTGAGCAATATTTGCGAATGGGCCGCCATGCATTAATGCAGGATTATTCTCAAGTGTTTGAACTAAATTTGGTTGGAAAGCATCTCTCAATAATGCTGTCATTGCTCCCTGAGCATTTAATTGGCTCACTTTTATAGCCTCTTGAGTTTTCGTATATCCAATGACTATGTTCCCAATCCTATTTTGTAAATCCTCTAGATCATTTGCCAAACAAAAAACAGCCATAATTTCAGATGCAACAGTAATATCAAAGCCACTCTGTCTTGGGATACCATTACCTGTTCCGCCAAGTCCGCATGTAATATCTCTCAGAGATCTATCATTCATATCAACCACCCTTCTCCAGGTGATTCTTCTAGGATCTAGATTTAAAGTATTTTCCCAATGAATATGATTATCGACTAATGCTGATAAAAGATTATGAGCTGCTCCAATTGCATGGAAATCACCAGTAAAATGAAGATTTATATCTGTCATAGGTACAACTTGAGCATAACCGCCTCCAGCAGCACCGCCTTTCATTCCAAAACAAGGACCCAAGCTTGGCTCTCTTAAACAAATCATTGCCTTCTTACCAATATGACATAGACCATCAACCAAACCTACGCTGGTTGTAGTCTTGCCTTCTCCTGCAGGAGTTGGCGAAATAGCAGTAACAAGAATTAATTTTCCTTCTTTTTTGTTCTTACAAGAATCTAAATAATTATAATTAATTTTAGCTTTATCATCTCCATAAACTATTAAAGCTTCTTCAGGAATAGCGATAGATGCAGCTATATCCTTAATATGTTTTTTGGACGCGTTATTTGCTATTTCTAAATCAGTTTTATGCATTTCATCACCATGTAATAATGTAAAAATTATACATAAGAATATATAACTACACTATGAATTTTTAATTTAAGATTTAGCTACTTTAAAGGCCTCTATTGCTCTTAATCTTGATTCCTTTAAATCTAAAATAGGCATAGGATAATTACAATAATCTCTATGATTATTTGGGGGGTTGTGAATAATTGATTTATCTAAATCTTTTAATTCAGGAACGTATTTTTTTATAAATAACCCATCATTATCGAAATTAGTTGATTGGGTGATTGGATTAAATATTCTAAAGTAAGGTGCTGCATCTGTTCCTGTTGAACTACTCCACTGCCATCCACCATTATTAGAAGCAAAATCACCATCAATTAAATTTTGCATAAAGTATGTCTCACCCAATCTCCAATCATGGAGCATATTTTTTGTAAAAAACATAGCTACAACCATTCTCAACCTATTATGCATCCAACCCTCATGTTTAAGTTGCCTCATAGCTGCATCAATTAATGGGAATCCTGTCATGCCATCTTTCCATGCTAAGAGTTGTTTCTCATCAAATCTCCATTTAATATTTTTTGAATAATCTTGAAATGGATCACCTTTACTTACTTTTGGAAATGAAAACATGATATTTCTATAGAATTCTCGCCAAACTATTTCATCAATCCATTTTGTAATGCCCTGATGGCCTGATGTGAATTCAAAATTATTTAATTTTAATGCTTCAAGAATACATTTTTTGGGTGAAATAATGCCTAAGGCTAAATATGGTGAAATTCTACTGGTACCCTCGAGAATAGGATCATTCCTATTCTTAGAATAATCTACAATTTTATTTTTTAAAAAACTATGAAGTGATTCATTAGCATTGCTTTCTCCTTCTTTCCACAACTCCATATTAACTTGATGCTTGCATGTAAAATTAAAATTAAAATCATGAATATTAGATTTAATATTTGTTTGTTTTTGTTTAACGTATTTAAAATCTATATCAAGGAATTCTATTTTAAAATTTTCTATCCATTTTCTTTTAAAAGGCGTAAAGACAGAATAAGGCGTATCTTGTCCTGTTCGCAATGTGCCAGGATTATAAATGACCTGATCATGATGGTGTTGATACCCAATATTAGCTTTGTCTAAACTTTTTGATATTTTTATATCTCTAACCAGCTCATTTTCTCCAAATTGAGAATTCCAAAAAACTTTTTTTATAGAATATTTATTTGCTAGTTTTAAAATTAATTCTGGATCCTCTGAATACCCATTACTTTTTATAATTGTTAAAGGTATATTGAGTAAAGACAGATTTCTTTCAAGGTCAAATAAATTTCTAATTAAAAAATCAATTTTTACATTTGCATCATTGTGAGCTTCTAATTGATTTATTGAATAAATGTATACTGCATGAACTTCATCAGATTGTATGCATGCATCTTTTAATGCTGGATTATCATGAATCCTTAAATCTCCTCTAAACCATAGCAAGCTTTTCATAAATTAATTTTTTTAAGTATTTCTATTCTAAGGTTATTTCTAATTTCTAAAACTTTATTTACAGAAAAAGAATCATATATAATTTTATCAAATTCACTTTGCATAGATTGTCTTTTAATAAAATTTAATTTTTCATACTTTAAAAGATGGGTTATAAAAGATTGTGATGGATTAGCTGATTCTGGATAAAGGGTATAAACGGGAAGCCCGCTTGATATTGCCTCAGTAACCATAGTAGCGCTTTCCTCAGTCACATATATCCAGTCAACATCTAAGTAAAGTCTATTTAAATCAATCTTTATATTTGATTTGTGATACCAAACTGAATTCTTATCTGCAATATTTTTTAATTCTTTTATTAAAAGTTTTTCATGACTTTTATTTGTTCTTCTGGATGTAATTATAATAGGAGTTATTTTATTTTTATTGATATTTTCAACAAGATTTATCCAATCTTTATCTGTAAATTTATAACCTGCTCCATCACCACCAATTAAAAAAAGCACTTTATTGGTTTTTTGAGATTTTCTAATAACTGGCTTACATTTTGTAGGAGCTATTACAGAGCTCACATTATTAGGAGAATTTTCAACAGCTTCTCCTGTGATATGCACTGAAAAATTTTTTAAATCTATGTTTTTTACTGATCCGGCGTGAATATTAATAATAGAGGATACCTTAGATATTGCAGCAGAGTGATAGGCTACTTTTTTTCCACAAGAAATAATCAAATCAATATCATCAACACATATTTTTTGATGCATGTTTATAATTTTTCGAGCATTTTTGTCATTGAATTTTTTAGCAAGAAATTTCTGATATTGCATAAATAAAGATCTAAAAATATTAAAAGTTAGTTTAGATTCTACTATTTCGTATTTAATGGGTATTTCTTCTGAAATTAAACTGGCTATACCAATGGATTGGTTGAAATGACCAGGAATACCATCACTTAAAATAAGAGCTTTCATTAATTACTCTATAATTTTTGAGTTTGAAAAAAATACGTCTACTTGATTGAGATTATTATGGTTTTGCATGGTAACGCATCCTCCAGCAGCCTCTACAATAGCAGCTCCGGCTGCAACATCCCATAAGTATGTTCTTTTTTCTTTATAAAGATCTGCTTTGCCAGATGCAACATATGCTGCCGCTAATGCTGCAGAACCAAGCATTCTTACTTTTCTCCATTTTTGGAAGCCTTTAATCATCTCCATTAAAGCATCGTCTGAATAATCTGTATCATTAGGTAAACCTGTTATTAAAATACCATCCTTGGGGAATAAAACATCTGAAACACATATTTCTCTTTCATTTAATACTGCTTTTGAGTTAATAGAACCCTCATACAAATCATTATTATTAAAATCATAGATTACTCCGAGAACTGGTTTTTGGTTTTGTATCAATGCAATTGAAACACAGCATAACGAAATATTCCTTGAATAATTAGCAGTGCCATCAAGAGGGTCTACTACCCAAAATATCCCTCCAAGGTTATTAGAGGATTTACCGCTTTCTTCTGCCAAAATAGGAAATTTTGAATTAGTATTAAGAATATTTTTTATCAAGTCCTCTGCTTTGATATCTGCTTTGAGTTTAATATCTTTGTCTGAAGAGTAAATTGAGTGATTGAGATGTTTTTTGTCAGATAATAATATTTTTCCAGCAGCGATAGCTGCTTCTTTTGCTAATATTAATTCTTTTTCAAAATGTATCATTTATAATTTACGCAACATAATAATAAATTATGAGAAATATATAATTAAACGTATAATTATTGCACATAATATCTTTTATAAAAGTAGTTACAAATTTGAGTTAACATAATTAAAGATGGAATTAAACATAATCATAGATTATCTAATTATAAGCATAATTGCTTCTATGGCTATAAATAGCGCTCTAAGAAATTTAGCAAAAAAAAACCAAATATTGATTGATATTCCTGATAGGAGTAGAAAATTTCATAAAAGAGCTACCCCTCTCACTGGAGGAATCAGTATTATTCTTTCTGTGCTTATATCTGCTGAATTGTATTTAGATCTAAATGGTTTAAAAGGTTTTGTACCTACTTTTACTCAACATTTAATTTGGTCTTCAATTATCTTGGTTGTCTTGTTTTTGATAGATGATTTTAAATCCCTAACAGCGTTTAAAAGACTTTCTATACAAATTCTATTATCAACATATATGATAATAATGACAGGGGTTCATATAGAGAATCTAGGAAATATATTTGGTTTTGGACTTCTTAATTTAGGTATATTTTCTATTCCGTTTACTATCTTTTGTGTTGTAGGAATGATGAATGCTTTTAATATGATTGATGGTATAAATGGTTTATGTGCTGGTTGTGGTATGCTGGCGCTCCTACTCATAGGATTTTCATCTGGTTTAATATACGACTCAATGTTGGTTTTAATCATTGGCGGAATGATAGGTTTCTTATTATTTAATTTAAGAATTTTTGGTAAGAAAAGAGGTGTTTTCTTGGGAGATCATGGGTCAAATCTGATAGGTTTTTTGGTGGCATGGGCTGCAATATATGCCTCTCAAAATACAATATATGACATAAAGCCAATAACAATGATATGGTTTGTATTAATTCCGCTTCTTGACTGTATTGGTTTGATTTTTTCAAGAAGTATGAAAGGTAAGAGTTGGGCAAACCCTGGCAGAGATCACATTCATCACAAACTAATGAATAGATATACACCAGAAATGACTCTGTTAATTATCTTATCATTAACATTATTTTTGGGATTATTTGCTATATTTATAGATTTATATTACTCATCACTGACATCAACTTTATTATTTATAGTATTTTCATCAATCTATTATGTTTATGCTTATTTATATACACATAATAAAAGTAATATGTAAAATAAATCAAAATGTTTAACTTCTTTAAAAAAAATAAAATTCCACAAAACAAAACTAAAGAGAGTTTTGAAATAGAGCTAACTGCTTCTGTGCTAGCATACGAAATTGCTAGATCTGATGGTGCAATCTCAAAGTCTGAACTTGATGTGCTATTAATCGAAGTAAAAAAGATTGCTAATAATGTTGGTAAATCTGAAAAAGAAATTTTAAATATTATTGAAAAATATAGCAGTGATAGTATTTCTTTTCATGAATTTATTGAGGATATTAACAAAGATTTCTCTAAAGAAGAAAAGCTGTCTTTAGTAAAGTTCTTATGGGATATCGCATATGCTGATTCAATATTAGAGGTAAATGAAGAACGGCTAATAAGAAGAATAGCAGATTTAATAAATATTAAAGATATGGAAGTCTTAAAACTTAAAGATCAATCAAAATCTTCTAAATTAGATTAATAATCAATAAAACTTGCATTATCCTTTAGGAATTTTTCTGATTCTTTTCTATCGCATACACCTGGATATTCATTTATATATTCATCATATAAGTCATCACCAACAAATGTCAGAATTTGTAATACTACAACACATTTTTCAAGATCTAGAAGATCATCCTCTTTATATAAATCTTTTAATAGAGATGTAAATGAATGTGTATCAGATGACATTTTTAAATATTTCCTACTGTCTAAAATCATGTAATTTGAGTAATTGATTAAAGAAGTATCATATTTAAGCCATTCTTTGTTATTAGTTGAGTAGCCGGGCTTTCCACTTTTAGCAAAATTTGTCCAAAATTGCATCATATTCTTTGATGTAAATCTTTTAGAAGGTCCTCTTGGATATATCAAAAAACCATAATCACCAACTAATTTATTGTTGCCAGCTATAAGAGGAATCTCAGTGGCATGAGCTGCTCCTATTAGCTCTCTAAAATCTCCAATAATAAATCTTCTATGATCATCCCAATCATATCTGTATGCATATAAATCGTCATTACCAGATTTTTTAAGGCTTCTTAATGGCGTATCAACCCCTCTAATTTTCCAAGCTCTACTCCTGTATGAATTAAATAGATTAAATGCTTTCTTATCAGTAAGTACAACTTTAGGTACTCCAAGAATTGATCCTATAAATGAATAATCTAAGTCAACAAAATATTCTGCAGAAGCAAGCCAAAGCTTTACCTCATCTCGATTTGAACCAGCAATCGTTGGAACGCTATTTACATGCTCTTTGCTAGATAACGCTTTTCTTAATCCAATTTTTGGAATAACAATTCCGTCTGCGTTTAATAAGGGCAATTCTTCATTAGATGGTCTATTGGCATAATAATTAAAAAAATCTGATGCTGATAAATTTATCAAAAGATCCCTAATATCTAATTCATTTTCTTTTGTTTGTGTTATCTCTAGTTCAGCATCCTTTAAAATATTATTAATAATGTTCCAACTTGTATGTTTTGAGGTTGAAGATTCTATTTTTTGTCTAAACATTTCTTCAATTGAATAAGATGTTGTATAACCAGATTGTGATATAGCTTTATTAAATAAACCTTTAGCATTTTTTGATGTTAATAATGATAGGACATTGTGTCCTCCAGCAGACTCGCCAAAAATAGTAACATTATTTGGATTGCCTCCAAATTTTGATATATTTTTTTGGACCCATTTTAGTGCTGCAATTATATCCAATGTCCCAAAATTAGAGGTCTTATCTAAACCATTCTGGTTGTTTTGAATCGCTGGATGATAGAACCAGCCAAAGGGCCCAAGCCTATAATTAATTGTTACAACAATTACATCATGTTTCCTAACCATTGGAGCAAAATCATACAAATCTTTAAGACCTGAAGTATTTCCACCTCCATGAATCCAAAACATAACTGGCAAATTACCATTATCATTTGATTTCGGAGCTTTTATATCTAAATATAAACAGTCCTCAGTACCAGAAAAATTGCCTTCTCCATTTGAACCACCCATACCGCTTGGCTTTTGTACACAAAAATTATTATCTTTTGGTTCTATAATGGCGTTATTGGTTAGCTCAATTTCTCTAGGCGCCTTCCATCTTAAATTATTAATTGGTGGTTTTGCATAAGGTATATCATCCCAGTGAATAACTTTATTTTTAGCAATTCCTTGAATTTTTCCTGAAGATGTTTCAATTATTTTATTTGGTTCCAAAGCACATAGGCCCACAGAACATAAAAAAAAGAATGTAAAAAAGATATTGTTTTTTGTCATATTAAATTAAATTTATTTACTGCAATTATATATAATACTTTTTAATTAAGTTAGTATTTTCGGGATGTAGCGCAGCCTGGTAGCGCACTACACTGGGGGTGTAGTGGTCGTCGGTTCAAATCCGGCCATCCCGACCAGAATTTAGTTAATTAATTCTTTTATTTTTTGTGAGGTATTAAAGTTCAGTTTTCTTGTCTTAGGGATGTTATAGGATTCCATTGTTTTGGGATTTCTTCCTTTTCTAGCAGGAGATTCTTTCATATAAAAAGAACCAAAATTCGATATTTTTACGTGATTTTTTTTTGAATAGTTAATAATAATTGCAATAAAACTATTTATAAATTTTTCGCTATATTTATTATGAATTTGAGCCTTAGTTGAGATATTTTTTGAAATATCTTTTTTACTAAGGCTCATAACTTATTACGTGCTAGTTCCTGTTCCTGTTCCTGTGCCTGTACCTGTACCTGTGCCTGTGCCTGTACCTGTACCTGTGCCTGTGCCTGTATCATCGTCAGTTTCGTCATTTGTTACAGTTACAGTAATTGATTGAGTTTCATCATTTGAACTTGCATCTGTGGCAGTTACAGTAGCAGTATATGTTGTTTTAGTTTCATAGTCTGGAGCACTTACAAAACTAAGAACACCAGATGAGGTTATTGCTAACTCTGAGCCAGAAACAGCGAATGTTACGCTTTGAATATCCGTTGCTGTTACAGTACCAATAGCTGTTTGATTTTCAACAGCACTAAATGACGCTGATGAGGTAAATACTGGTGCTGTTGTATCAACAACATTTACAGTTCTAGTTGCAGTTGCAACATTACCTGATGGATCAGTAGCAGTATAGGTGATTGTATATGTACCCAATGTGTCTGTATCAACAGTTCCGCTGGCGACTGGTAAAATAGCACCAGTGTTATCAATAGCAGTCGCACCTGCATCATTGTATGTTGAGCCTAGCTCAGCTGTTGCTGGATTACTACCTGTTATTGTAATAACAGGAGCAGAAGTATCAACAGGAACTACTGAAGTAGTTGATGAAGATGAGTCATCGTCAAAAGTACTGATAATTGCTACTGCACCAAGAGCTATTAAAGCTCCTTGAATTAATTCAAGCTCTGCACCAATTAAAGCCAATCTCTCAGAAATCTTTTTATTTTCTGAAGGGCTCTGAGTACCACCAATGCTATCATTGAGATTATCTTGCTCTGCTTCTAATTGAGCCTTAGTAGTTGTTAATTCGATAAGTGACATTGAATTAACTCTCTGACTAATTTCAATAAAATTATCATTCGATATACCAAAATCATTGGCTGTATTAGCTAAAACCTGAAATGGTATGCCTAATGAAAAAATAATTGTAAGTAGCGCCTTATTTATATTTGTCATAACTAACCCTAAAAATCATTGTTTATATATATAACTGTATCTTAACTCATAAAAAATAGATTATTTCATACTTTTGCATATAATTCTTCAATTATGTGTAAAAAAACAACTTATTTTTACATATTATTTATGAGCTCTACTGCAATGGCTTAAATTTACTAAGAAGGTCATATAAATTATGTTTTCTGTTTAACCTAGCTCCTGGATCTTTGGTGAGAGGTCTCCAAGTATAATTTACGTAATTTTGATAAATGGGAATATTAAAGTAAATACCTTTATCAAATGTACCCTCACCAAACTGATCTGCTGAAACATCTGTAAATGTCGCAAATACACCAAATTTAGTCCCATCTGAAAAAGTTCGGGACATATCGATAGTTCCCCCTTCATCTCCTGCTAAATACTCACCAAAACTTATTTTCATATCAAATGGAATTAACTTAGTGTTTCTATAATAAAAGTTAGCAAAACTAGTTAGATTTGAATATTCTAACGTTTCAAATCTCATTTTATAATCTCTCTTTTTTACATCAAAAACTTCTATTCCAAATGCATAATTTAAATTATTTTTATAATAGAGATATTCAAAACCAACTCCAGAGTACATTTCTTCTAATATTCCTGCAGTAAACATAAGATGATGGTTATTTCTTGGTGTTATATGATAATCAAACTGAGCCCTTCCTATAATAATTCCATCATTCATAGTCTTTAAATAATCTTTAACATCTGATCTAACTTGTTCTGGAAATGTATCAACTGGAGGAATAGATAAATCATTGAAATTATCTAATAATGAATATTTTATATTTGAATTAAAAAAGAAACTGTCATTAAAAATGTATTCGCTATCATTTTCAATTAAAAGTGCGCCTTTAAAAAATCCCTCTCTTGATGCAAGAAAAGGTCTAAAATTTAAACTATTGTTAGTATTGAAGAAACTTTTCTTTTCTCTTTGATAAATTGAATTTGATTTACGAATAAATTCTGAATCATATTCTGAGACAACCTTAAGATTTGCAATTCTATAATCTTTTTTAATATCTTTTGAAATACCGGCATCATTTGAAGACTGAAATACAATTTCTTCTACTATATCCATATTTGAATGGGCAAATTGTGTCAATTCAATTCCTATAGATTCGTTGGTTTCAATTATTTTATTAACTCCAATACCATTGTTTTCTAGATTTTTAATAAATTTTTGATATTTATTATCAGTATTTTGCACTTTTGCTTTTTTGTATTTATATTTTTTACTATTTTTAAGAGGTCTATTTTTATAAGAGAATTTAAATGAAATATCATTACCTCGCTCTTGTGAAATACCAAAGTATAAATTCTCATTATAGGAGTACCCCAATCCGAAAGAATAATTATTACTCGGTTCTTTATAGTCAATCTTTCCAGGGGTAAGAGTAGTATCATGTTCAAATTTAAAAATTAAATTTGTATTCAGCTCATACGAAAATCCAAAAAAAGGAGAAGATTTCATGCCTGAAAAATATCTTGATGGCTGAAATTGACCTCCATTATCTTCATAATTAACTGGTCTATTTTCAAATGATTCATGAAGATAGATAAAAGGATTTTTTATAGTTTTATTAGTGCCATTTAGAGTTCCAAAACCCATACCAAGATGAAAATCAAATTTTTTATATATCTTTGATGCGACAACATATTCAGAGCTATAGAATCCTGTTCCCGCTATATCGTTTATGCCTATTGCAATTGCAGGATATTTTCCTTCATTTTTAATTCTAGCTTTAAAGTTAAAACCTTTATCTTTATAGTCTTGATATTCAAATCCTGGGTATTCCATTCCTTGAATATTTGTATAAAAAAATGAAGCCTCTAGCCAGTCATATGGGCTAGATGTAAATGTTAGTTTTTGATCTGGATTACCATCATAAATTGAAATACCGTGCGTAGATTCTCTAAACATTCGGGCTGTCGGCATATTTATAAGCCCAACAACACCATGATTATTGTATGATAGATTTATATCATAATTTGATGAAATATTTTCTGAAAATAAGTATATATTTAAAAAAAGAATTAATTTTATGATTCGATATTTATAAAAGATCATAATCAAAAAATACTACTAAATCTAATCTTTTAAAACTGATAAAGATGCTAGTGATATTCCCAAATTACCTAATATGCCTACATAAGCTTGAATGCTTTGCCTTCTAATATAACTATCATCAATTTCTCTTGGAATAAATATAATTGACCCAGGATATAGTTCTTGAGAACTTACACTGATGTTATTTGAAAAGATTCTTTTTCTCTGATTTAATTTAAATGTTTCTCCATTAGGTAATAGAACATATATAGATTTGCTATCAGCAGAATCAAGAAGGCCACCTTTTTTATTAATGTAATAATTTACATCTTCATTCTCTTTATAGCGGATAGTTCCTTGATTGGAAATTTCTCCATAAACATAAATATGATTTATTTTATCTGGAATAAATATTTCATCATTATTTTGCAAAATTATATCTGCTGATCTATCTTGCCTTAATTTATTAAGATCAAACTCTGCTTGTATTCTAGCATTAGGTTCCGTCTCATAAACTAATGACACTAATTCTAGGAGTGATGAATTTTCAGCTTCTGGATTTTTAGATGAAATATCAATTATGACATCCAATAAATTTCCATATAAATTTTTGTTTGCTTCAGCATTAATAGCTAAAGCTTCCTTGTTTAAGAGAATGCCTCCAAAAGGATAAGCACTTTTTGAATACCCACCTGCCCTATTAACTAAATCAAGTATTCCTTGACCAGGCTCAATCATATAAGCTCCTGGATTTTCAATAGAGCCATTAATACTTACATTAATATATTTGAAAGTTTTAACATTTAATACATCTTGATCATTGGCCTGAAAATTACTTAAGCTATTATCTGGTCCCAAGTTGATCAAATCGATTGAGCCAGAATTGAGTCTACTAATAGATATGTTTTTTATATCTGCTTTAGCAGAATATCCATTGGCATATTGAATAGCCATATCAAGAGTTTCATCATTTTTTAATTCATATTTCATAGGACGATTAACACCTCCCTGAACTAAAACATGTTTTTGTGCTTTTTCAACAAAAACAAGATCTCCTGATTGAAGTCTATGATATGTTTCAGATCTTCCATTTATTAGAAAATCATATACATCAATTGTATGAATAACTTTATTGCCCCTCTTAACTTTAATATCTCTATAACTTCCAAACTCATCAACACCACCAGCCATAACTAAAGCATGTATTGGATTTGAATTACCGCTCAAAGTGTATATGCCAGGATTAAAAACATTACCTGACACTATTACATTGACGTCTCTTACATTTTCTAGTGATACAAATACATCAGTGCCGATATATGCTCTAGTAATGTTTGCTCTTATAATTAAAATAGCTTCTTTAAGGGTATTTCCTGAAAGATAAATTTGACCAATATCAGGCAAGTTTACCGATCCATCTCTTGAGATTTCATAATTATCTATAAGATCTTTTTGGCCTATAAGCTGAATCTTTAAAACATCTCCATAATCAAGTATGTAATTTGCATCAAAGTTAGGCTCATTAATTGGCATAAATGTAGATTGATAAGTTGTGAAAAATTTTTTTCCAAAAACATCAGTACTTGCGATTGTTTTTTCTAGTTCAGATGATGGATTGCGATATATGGGTTTTTCACTTTCACTTTTGCTGTCAACTCTTTTTAAAACGTCTTCCCTTACTTCTTTGGGAAGACTTTGTAAATAATCTTCATTAAATTCTTGAGAAATAGCGACTGATGTAAAAATTATAAAGGTAAATATGAATATATTTTTCATAAGCAAAGTATTTTATTTAGTTAGCAAATTATATAGGATATAAAAAATTAATCATATTTCGGAATCATAAGCCTGGAATTTCAATTCCTGCAATTCTCTTTGAGGCATTTATGATATTAATCATTTCTTCATCAACATCACTAATTTTTAATGTTGAGAATCTAGACTGGAAAATAAATCTAAAGCCTATTTTGATGTTATTAGGGTCTTTTTTATAGAAATCAAAAACAAAAGCTTCTTTCAAATTTTCTGATTTAAAATTTAAAAGAATATTTTCAAGCTCACTAATAAGTGTTTCATCATTAAGCAAAAATGAAATATCTCTTGTTGAGGAAGGAAAATCTGAAATTTTTTTATATTTAAAGAATGGTTTGTCAGATTTAACATTAGGATAACTGATTAAAGGAGGCTTCGGTAAATCATCAATTTTAATTTCTAGACAGTAAATTTCATTTTTTTGTTTTGTCTTAAGTCCATCTCTAGAAATTTTTTTTATTAAGTCTAGATCTAAATCCATACCAGCGTTTTTGAATAAATCATTTAAATACTTTTTATCTAATTTTTTTGAGAAATTCTCATAATTATTACTAACTCGTCCAGAGATAGCTAAACATAGAAATTTTTCATAATTTACTATATTATTTTTTGTATAAATATCAGCAATCTCGAATAACTTAATTGAGTCTTGTTGTCTATTTTCATTAAATACTAAGTTATCAACTATCGAATCTTTAAGACTGGTTCTGAAAAAATTTTTATTGGAATCTAGCGGATTATCTATTTGCATGGCCTGACTGGATTCATGTTTTGAGAAAGGTGCATTAATAACCTCACTGAAACCATTTTTTACTAGAAAGTTCTTAATCGATTCATCTGCTGGTAAAGGCTCGGGCAATTTATCTTTAGCTAAGGGTATAAAATCTTTAATTTCTATATTGTTATAACCAATAATTCTTGCAACTTCTTCGGCCATATCATTCTGATGCTTAATATCATGCCTATGAGACGGAACAATGATTTTTTTATCATTTGTTAATGCAAAACCAAGCATATCAATATATTTAGCATAAAGATCTTCTGAAATATTTACTCCAAGAATTTTATTAATAATTGAAACATCGAAATCTAAAACTTTTTTAATTAAATCTTCATAACTTTTTTTGTAAATATTTATTTTAGAAATATTTACATGCTCAGATACGATCTTTATAAATCTTCTTATTGCTATATTAAGGAATTCAGGATTAACACCTCTTTCAAACTTATACGATGCATCAGAGTTAAGATCATATTTGAGAGCCTTACCAATAATAGATTCAGGATTAAAATATGCACATTCTATAAGTGCATTATTTGTATCTTTGCTACATGAGGTGCTCTTATCTCCCATTATTCCTGCTAAATTTATGGGGGTACCATTAGATGAGAATATGCAATTATTATTAGTGAGTTTAATTTTCTTTCCGAGCAATGTTTCAAACTCAAAATCTAATTCAACATTATTGAATTCTATTTCATTATTTATCTTATCAAAGTCATAACAATGAGTTGGTTGACCAATCTCATAGGCAAGATAATTAGACATGTCTGTAAAAAAATTATTTTTTTTCACTCCTAAATTTTGGAAGTAATCTTCTATGTATGGTTGATATTTTTTTATCTCTCCATCAATTTCAATATTTAAAAATATTATAAAAGGGCAATCTTTAGGACAATTGTTAGTAAAGTCTATTTTTAAAGGTTCTATATTGCTATTGTGAATATCCAACCAGTGATTAAATTTATAAAAAACACCTAAATCTCTTGCAATGCCATATGCAGACAAACAATCACCTCTATTTGGTGTAAATTCAATATCTATAATGTCATTCGAGACTTCATTTTCATGGCCTAATTGAAAGAGTTTTTCAGATATATCTTCAATAGAAGGTTTTTCTTCAAGAAAACTAATAATATGTTCATATAAAATTTTCATTAGAATTGTTTAAGAAAATCTAGATTTGATTTATAGAAATCTCTAATATCATCAACTCCATATTTTAACATTGCAATTCTCTCGACACCCAAACCAAATGCCAAGCCAGAATATTTGATTGGACTAATTTTACAATTTTCAATAACTAATGGATTTACGATACCGCATCCTAGTATTTCAAGCCATTTACCATTATTTGATAGAATATCTACTTCAGCTGAAGGTTCAGTGAATGGGAAATATGATGGCCTAAATCTAATTTTTGTATCAGTTCCAAACAATTCAAAAATTATTTTATATATTAGATCTTTAAGCTGAGCAAAGTTAACTTCTTTATCAACATGAATACCTTCGACTTGATGAAACATTGGTAAATGTGTTGAGTCATCATCTTTTCTGTAAACTTTTCCACCTGATGAATATGAGAATGGTGGTTGATTTAAGGTCATTGCTCTAATTTGAACAGGAGAAGTATGAGTTCTTAATAAAAACGATTTATTTTCAACATAAAAAGTATCATGCATTTGTCGAGCAGGATGAGTTTTTTTTATATTTAGCATATCAAAATTAAATTCTTCAGTTTCAATCTCCGGGCCTTCAATTGAAGTAAAGCCATAGGAACTTAAAAGACTAAGAAGATAACTTTTAGTTTGATTTATAGGGTGTACGGAACCAATATCTTTTATTAATAATGGTTTAATTTCATTGCCGTTTGACATTGAAGAAATCTATTTAGTTTATAGCTGTTTCTACAACCTTTTTAAAAGTCGGCTGATCACTTATAGCGATCTCAGATAGAATCTTTCTGTCTATTAATATTTCTTTACTTGTAAGTGCATTAATAAGCTTTGAATAGGAAACACCAAGCTCTCTTGAACCAGCATTAATTCTAGCAATCCATAAGGACCTAAATGCTCTTTTTCTATTTTTTCTATCTCTAAATGCATACTGAAGAGACTTAATGTTAGATTGCTTTGCTGTTTTAAAAAGCCTACTTCTGGCCCCATAATGACCTTTGGTCGCACTAAGGACCTTCTTATGTTTAGCTTTGGCTGTTACTGATTTAGTTACTCTTGGCATGATTATTACCTTCTAATTAATGCAGAAGCCATTTTAAGAACAGTTCCAGTTAACTTATTAAGGCCTCTGTTATGTCTTTTTCTTTTTGTAGATTGCTTGGTTAGGATATGGTTCCTATTAGCACTTTTACTTTTTACAGATGAGCCTGTTTTTTTAAAGCGTTTAGCTGCTC
>ERZ807291.5382-NODE-5382-length-16120-cov-8.719452_pt1 | contig 16120 bp, 17 predicted proteins | sample MGYA00521257_ERZ807291 | MGnify/ENA primary metagenome ERZ807291 (study PRJEB31413, sample SAMN03169783) | marine metagenome | biome: Marine; feature: Water; material: Subsurface seawater | place: North Sea | collected 2011-04-28 | depth 1 m m ...
GAGCTCGACGACAACTTCGGTCTAATCGACTGGCCCACAATGTGGGCAACCGACCACGGCGCCACCCAATGGCTTATCCCCCCATTTATTGCCGCCGGCCGAAACCATGCAATCGTCGCCGACGCCAAAGCCGGCAAATCCTTACTACTACTCGAAGCCGCCCTATCGGTGGCGACCGGTTCCCGCTGGCTCGACTCACCCGAACAAACCCCCCAGCACGTCGTCTATATCGACTACGAAATGGGCGCCGGCGACCTAGAAGAACGACTTCGGGACATGGGCCACGGCCCCGAATCCGACCTATCGCACCTGCACTACATGCAAATGCCCAACATTCCCGCACTAGACACCGCAATGGGCGGCCGGGCCCTAGCCCACAAAATCTTGACCACCTGGCCCGGCGTCGCCCTAGTAGTCATTGACACAATGGCCCGCGCCGTTGACGGCGAAGAAAACGACGCCCAAACAACCAACGCCCTATATCGGCACACAATCATGCCGTTGAAGTCGGCGGGGTGCGCCGTCGTCCGACTCGACCACATCGGCCACCAAGGCACCCACGCCCGAGGCTCGAGCGCCAAAGCCGCCGACATCGATATTGAATGGCATCTATCGGCCGCCGTCGACCAAATCACGTTGAAAGCGACACGGGCCCGAATGTCATGGGTTCCCGACTACGTGCGCCTAATCCGTGGCAACGACATCCCTATGCACACATTCCAACCCGGACCACGGCCCGAGTCCTGGGACGCCGCCGCATGGCTCAAACGGGCCCCCCGGCCGGTCACAATCAACCACGCCGCCAAAGCCATGACCGGATCCGACCTGCACACTAGCGCCGACCGTAAGACGGCCGAACGCCGCCTGAAATCGTTGGTCGACAAAGGCTTAGCGGTGTTCACGCCGCAACCTCGACCAGGCGAACCCGCCACCTACATTTGGGACCACAACACCGCAGAAAGCGAACAATGATCAAACCGTATTATCAAGACGAACACGCCACCATCTACCACGGCGACTACCAAGACATCATCACCGAGGTCGACTTCGATGTCATCGTCACCGACCCGCCATACGGAATCAACCTAGACACCAACTATTCGACCCTGAAAGGCTCGACCAAGACATACAGCCGTGTCTTGGGTGATTCGGAGCCATTCAATCCGCGGCCGCTAATCGCGACCGGGAAGCCCGTCGTCTTGTTTGGCGCCAACCATTATGCGCCATCAATTCCAGACGGCGGAACTTGGCATGTATGGGACAAGCGCGAAAGTAGCGCGTCGAATATGTTCGCCGATTTTGAAATCTGGTGGACTTCCTACCAATCCAACCCATCCCGAATCTTTAGGTATCAATGGATTGCTGGCACGCACCGAGGCGTGAACGAGCGCGTCTCCCACCCCACATCCAAACCCTTGGCAGTAATGCGATACATCATCGAAGAAAAGCGGACACCCGGCGGCGTGATCCTCGACCCGTTCATGGGCAGCGGCACCACACTACGGGCCGCCAAAGACCTAGGGCGCCAATCCGTAGGAATCGAGCTCGAAGAACTCTATTGCGAACTAGCCGCCAACCGGCTAGCCCAAGAAGTGCTCGATTTTGGCTAACCACCCGCCCCATGACACACCCGAAAACGGCCAAAAACCACGTAGACACACCCACCCAAAACAAGGCCAAAACAAAAAAGTGTGTCCACGGGCAAAAACCGCACAAACAAGCCAAACTTGCGGCAACGACCCGGCAAAGTGTCCACACGGTGTCCACGTGTGGACACACTCCCCGCCCCACGTGGACACAACCCCCCAAAACCGCCCGAAATCGTTACAAACACACGTGGACACACTATTTAGGCCACGTGGACATTCACGGCCGCCGGGCATCCAAGACGGCAACCCACCCCACCCCCCCTAAAGGGGGTGGGTTGACGGAGCCCCAACCCCAACCGCTACAATCACACCCAACAACCCAACCCAGCCCACGAAAGGCAAAACACAATGAGCCAACCAAAACGCCCCCTGCTAGTAATCGCCGCCCTATCAATCGGCCTCGCCGCCATCTGGACCTACGGCCCCGCCACCGGCCCCACCAACGCCTACGCCGGCAACCCACCCATCGAATGCGCCTACGACAGCTTCATTGCAAACCCCGCCCAATGCCCACGCCAAACCGTATGGGTTCCCGAGCTCCCCGTTAACACCCCAATCTTTCTTGCCTACTGGGGCGCCGCCTATTGCACCGACGTAGGCACATTCCAAACATGGTGTGTGGAAATCAAACCCGACCCGACACCAACCGTTGACCCCGGACCCGCACCCGACACAATCCCCGCCAACATCCCCGCAAGCGTCCCCGCCAACGCCCCCGTCCCCCTCTTCACCGGATGATCGCCGCCCTAACCATCACCGCCGCCCTACTCAACCCGGCACCACCCACACCCGACAACCTCGGACCATGGGAAGCCCTAGCCGGATGCGAAAGCGGCTACGCCGAAAACGCATGGACCATACAAAACCCGCACTCGACCGCATCCGGCCGCTTCCAATTCCTCGACACAACATGGCAATGGGTCACCGCCGACATGAACCGGCCCGACCTAACCCGGCTAGGCCGTGCAATGTACGCCACACCCGCCGACCAACTAGCCGCCGCCGAACACCTCCGCACAATGCCAGGCGGCGGACTCCAACACTGGGAATGCACCGGTTACGGCCAAACACCCAAACACCCGGCCCCACCCGTATTCCACACAACCCGACAACCCGAATTGTGGGCCTACTGGCCCGCCACCGTCCTATAGAAAGAACACGCAATGAACCACACATGGTTACCCGATCTCACCCGCCCAAAAAACGAGATCCTAATAATCCTGAACTGGTGCGCCGCAACACTCGCCGCCCTCATCCCCGCCCTAACCGACGCCGACCTAACCACACCCCACGGCATCACCATCTTCGTTTTCCTCGCCGCCGGCATCATCGGACGCCGTAACGCAACCGGACCCGAAACCGCCGCCGCACTCGCCGCCGGCAACCAATGACCTACGGCGTCGCCGTCGCTTGCCGTGACTGCGGAACCCGCCAAATCCTACAAATCCCGCTTGAACATTACAGTCGCTATCTTGGCGGCCGGGCACCCGCCGACGCAATGCCCGACACCACACCCGAACAACGGCACCTAATCCAAAACAAAACATGCGCCACCAAATGCGCCCCATGGAAAAACACGAACCACTAACCTAAACAACACACCCCCAAAGTCTGCCCCCCGATGCCATCACCATTCCGGCGCCCTTGCCTAACATGCGGCCACCCAACCGCCCCCGGCAAATCGCGATGCGCCGCACACCAAACCGAAGCAGACCGGCCCCGCAACCAACGCAAAAACAAGGCCCGAGGCAACACCCCACAAGCCACCCACGCCCGCCAACAAATCAACAACAACGGCGGCGGCTACTGCCACCAATGCGGCCTAACCGCCTACTACCCCGCCGCACACCTCGAAGTCGACCACATCACGCCACTAGCCGACGGCGGCACCGACACCCCGCCCAACATCCAAACCCTATGCAAGCCACACCACCGCACTAAAACCGCCCACGAAGCCGCCACACGACTAGCCGCCCCACACAACCCCGGACCATGACCGGCAAGGGCCCACAATGCGCCCTTCCCGAATGCACAAACACAATCACCGCCCACACCGCACCCAACCCCAACCCCAAAAAATATTGCTCCGACACATGCAGGAAACGCAACCAACGCCGCCGCCGGCCACACACCACAAGGCAACCAACCCGGCAACCCGGCAACACCGGCCGAACATGCAAAGCCGACGGATGCGGCCACGAAATCCACGACCCACGCCTACCACTAACCCCCAAACAAAAACCCAAACAATACTGCTCCCAAACGTGCAGGGAATACAGCAAACGCCGCCGCCGCCCCAACCCCACACAAAGCGGCTACCGCAAAGGCGGCAACGGCCCGTGGTACCTCAACGAAAAACTTGCCATGGTGTGGGACCAGTGCGCAACCAACCCCGCCGGTTGCCTCATCCCCAAACAACGAACCGTGACCTACTACGTGGACGCCCACACCAAACGAACCGAAAGCGTTCACCGGGCCGCCTTCCGCCTATACGGCGACCCGACCGGCCGACCCGTCCACCACGTATGTGCCGGCGGCCAACAACAATGTTGCAACCCCCAACACCTGCAACTTGTCACAACACAAGCCAACATGGCCGAAATGCTCACCCGTACCGCCTACCAAACCCGCATAAGAACACTAGAAAACCGGTTGATCGAGCTCGGTCACCAAGTCGAACGTTTCCACTTTTTCAATACATAGGGGGGGTATTCCGAAACTATTTGGGGGGCCCTGTTTTCTAGACCCCGAACCACCGTTTACGCGCTCGACCTAGGAAACGCGACTTGGTGCCTCAAAAAGGCCCGACGGGGCTTTTGGGGGTTGCAGGGGTGCCGGTGCGCTATCGTTGCCGGTAAGCAACCCACGAAGGACACGGAAAAATGAGTAGAGCGAAACCGCCGGAGCAACGAACCGGGAACGAATGGCGCAAAAAGTTGGTGGCCCCAGGGAATGCCGCTTTTGTGACGCCGGCGCCGCCGGCCAGTATTAACAACGTGGCCCGTTGGGAATCCATTTGGGAACTAGGCGGCCCGACCGGTGTTTATAACGTGCGGGCCGATTACGAAATCGTTGCCCGATATTGCGAATACGTGGAACGCCGGCAAACCATGACCGCCATCCTTGACGTTGAAGGCTGGACGGTCGAGGGAAACAACGGGGCAATCTGGCCGCACCCCATGGCCCGGTTTGTTTCCGATGTCGAAAAGAAACTAGGCCCGCTCGAAGACCGTCTAGGGCTTAACCCGCAAGCCCGGAACACAATCGCCATTGGCCAAGTTGCGGTTCAGTCGGCGTTAGAAGATTGGCTTGACGGGTGACGGCGGCGACCATCACGACCCGCCCGGCCATGTCCGAAGCCGAAAGGGTAATCGAGTTTATCGAACGGTTTTTGACGTTGGGCGGTTCGTTCCTGGGCCAGCCGTTCGACTTGTTACCGTTCCAGCGTGAACTGATTCACGATATTTATGCCGAAGACGACAACGGCCGGCGGTTGCGGCGAACTTACTTGTTGGGGTTGCCACGCAAAAACGGGAAGTCGGCGTTGGGTTCAGCGCTTGCCCTTTACCATCTAATCGGGGATCGGCACGACACGGCGCCGCAAGTTTATTCGGCCGCCGGGGATCGGGCGCAAGCCCGGCTTGTGTTTGACGAAGCCCGGCGAATGGTTACGTCGTCGCCGGCGTTGTCGACGGTGGCGCAAGTGTTCCGCAACGAAATACGTTGCACACACAACAACGGCGTTTATCGGGTTGTGTCTAGCGATGCGGGTTTGCAGCAGGGTTTATCACCGTCTTTTGTCATCTTTGACGAGCTCCACATTTTCAAAAACAGCGACCTTTACGATGCGATGTCTATGGGTTCGGGGCAACGGAACAACCCCCTAACGTTGGTTATCTCGACGGCCGGTTATGATTTAGAAACGCCGCTTGGCCGGTTGTATGAACACGGGCTTAGGGTTGACGGTCACCGGTTGAACGGTGTTCCGATGGCGGGTGAACTGGCCGACCCGTCGTTTGGGATGACGTGGTACGGGCCGACAAAACAGGAAATGATGGGGGCGGGTTGGGACCATCACGACCCGGATTTGTGGCCGTTATACAACCCTGCTTGGCAGGTCATGCCGAACCCGGTCGACGAGTTCAACACGCACCTAAACCAAAAACACGAGTCGGCTTTCATCCGCTATTTCATGAACGGTTGGACTACAGCGAAGACCGGGTTTTTGCCGTTGGGTGCTTGGGGTGCGGTCGGTCCCGATAGTGGGGAACCGGTGCGGCCGTTAGAAAAAGGCGACACCATAGTTTTAGGATTCGATGGCGCATGGAAGGGCGATAGTACTGCGCTGGTGGCGGTGCGGCCGGACGATTTACACATGGCCGTTTTGGGGCATTGGGAAGCGCCGGCAAGCGATCCGGATTGGCGGACGCCGGCGGGCGAAGTAGAACAAGCCGTGGTGGACGCTTGCGAAAAGTTTCGTGTCGTAGAAATGGCGGCGGACCCGTGGCGGTTTGAACAATCGCTTTTACGGTTACAAGAAGAACACGGCGTCCCGATCCTTGAGTTTCCGACGAATAGCCGGGCCCGCATGATTCCGGCAACGTCAACTTTCTATCAAGCCGTTATGGATGGGGAACTTAGCCACGACGGAAACCCGGCGCTCGCCCGCCATTTGTCGAACGCCGTTGTCCGTGAAACGCCGCTAGGGGCGTTGATAACTAAGGAATCCCGAACGTCTAACCGGCACATCGATTTAGCGGTGGCCGCTATCGTTGGTCTATCACGGGCTAGGTTGTGGAGTGGCGACCGGCCCCAAGTCGACGACTCGCCCCTTTTGTTGTTGTAGAATCGGAAAGAAGCAAATGTTGCAAACGATACTTCTACTTGTTGGGGCGGCGTTAATGGTCGGCGCTATATCTACCGTTTCCGCACCGCTCGCCGTTTTTGTGGTTGGCGCCTTGTTTATCCGGGCCGGTTCCGAACTGAAAGACTCGCCAGATGTCCCGATTCAATGACGCCATACGGGCCACCCTAAACCCTGCACGCAACCCCGCCCGTGACCTTTCCTTTCAAGCCATGTTCGAGCAGGGCCTCGACCTAACTATGACCCGCCGGAAGGCGGGCGTGAATGTTACAACGGCGACGGCCTCACAACTTACGGCCGTTTATGCGTGTTGGCGGATTATTAGCGAAGCGATTGCCACGCTTCCACGGGCGGCCGAATACGAAACCGAAGGCCGTTGGCTTGACGCCGCCAACCAACCGGCATGGCTTAACACCCCGAACGAAACCGATACGTGGGTTGAAATGTTGGGGCAAACAATGGTGTCGTTGTTGGCCGGCGGCGACGCTTACAACATGATTGTTTGGAACACGGCGGCCGATGGCGGCGGCGTCAAAGAAATCATTGTTCTCAATCCGACAACATGCCGCCGGGTATCCGATACCACGGTTACGGTCACTCCGACCGATGGCACCCCGCCCCGTGACTATCGGGTTTTAACCGCTAGTTCGAGCAATAGCCGGCCGGTGGAAATTTTGCATTTGCGGGGTATGGGTCACCCCGGCGCCCGTGTCGGCATGTCCCCGATCGAAGCTTGTGCCGAAACTATCGGCGTTTCGTTAGCGGCTCAACGTTACGGGGCAAGCTTTTTTGCGAACGACGGCACACCGTCCGGGGTGCTCGAAGTGCCACCGGAAACCGACCTTTCGGATACTGGCCGCAAGGCGTTGCGGGAATCTTGGGCGGAATTGCACAGTGGCTCAAACAACGCCAAAAAGATTGGGATTTTGACACGCGGTGTCAAATTTTCGGCGCTCCAAGTAAGCCCGAACGAGGCCCAATTTTTGGAGACCCGAAAAATGGGTGTGCAGGAAATCGCGCGTTTGTATGGCACCCCGCCGCACCTAATCGGCGACACCACGAACACCACCGGTTGGGGAACGGGAATGGCCGAACAAAACACGGCGTTCGTGATTCATACGTTGAGGCCGTGGCTAGAACGACTCGAAGCCCGTTACACGTTGCTATATCGTGCCGAACTAATGCGGCAAGGAATGCCGGCCAGTCAAACCCGCATAGCGTTACATGAAGAAGCGCTACTTCGTGGGTCACCCGAAAAGCGTTGGGAAGTCCTACGAAAAAACGTTGCGTCGGGTTTGTTGACCGCCGACGAAGCCCGCCGACAGGAAGGTTTCCCGTCGTTGCCCGATGGCGCCGGCGCCGTTCCTTGGATTCCGCTTTCCCAATATCCGCAAACCGACGAACTAGAAAGTGAACCGTCGAATGGTTAAAGATACAGAAACACGTATCCTGAAAATGGCGGGCCGCCCTATTGAAGCCCGCATGAACGAAGACGGGGACCGGCGCCTAGTCGGATATGGCGCCGTGTTTGATTCGCTTAGCGAAGACCTAGGCGGGTTTCGTGAAACGATCACACCCGAAGCGTTCACCCGCACCGTGTCACTAAACAATGACGTCATGGTGACAATGAACCACAACGTCGATTTGTTGTTGGGTCGCACGGCGGCGGCTACCGCACGAATCGGCGTTGACGCCACCGGCGTTTACTATGACGTTGACTTGCCCGATACTCAGGCGGGCCGGGATGTTTGGACGCTGGCCGAACGTGGCGACCTTGCCGGTTCAAGTTTCACGTTCACTGTTGCCCCTAATGGTGACCGGTGGTCAACCGATGGTGAAGGCCGGCGCATTCGTGAACTTACCGAAGTTCGCCTTATTGAGCTCGGGCCGGTGTCGTCGCCGGCTTATCTGTCGACGTCGGTTGCCGCCCGTAGTCTTGCGGCGTTTATTGATTCGGAAACCGAAATTGTTGACGAAGTAGCCGAAGAAGTAGCCGACGATATTGTTGACGAAGTAGCCGACGAAGTGCGGGTTAACAAGTGGCCGGTTCGTATCCGTTCGATTGGTTAACACTCGCCAAATACGCAAACACTATAAACCGCTAATTTGTGCGGCTAACATAAACGTCGACGGCCTTCGGGGGCATACCCACGCCGCCAAACAATAAAATCTAGGAAACCTAAAAGGAATTATCATGGCTAGTCACAACGAAGAAATCCGGGCGGCATACGACGCCCGCCGCCGGGCCGTCGAACAGCTCCGCAGTCTTGACGCCGAAGTTGGCGACAACGAACCCAACGAAGAACAACGGGCCTCGTTTGCCGCTATCAACGCCGAGATCGACAAGCACGATGGCAAGCTCGACCACCACATTTCGGAAGGGAAACTCGACGAGCGCTCGGCATATCTGGACGGCCTTATTGGTGCGCAGCGTGACGCCGGAATGGTCACCGAAAACGGTTTGACCCCGATTGAGCAGGAAGCCCGCGATTTGTTCCGCCCCGCTAATAGCGAAGGCGCACAAAGCCGTTTGGAGTTTTCGGCCGATGCGGCGGAACGTTCCCGCCTTATGCGGCGCGATCTTGTGGCAGGTGTAGCCGGCGACGGCGCCGAACTGGTCCCGACTTCACTTTTCGGTGAACTTTACGTTGCACTTCGTGAAGGCGCCGAATCAATGTTTTCGTTGGGCCGTAACGTCATCACCACGGGCGGCGAGGCGATGGCGTTCCCGTCGGTATCATCGTTTAGTGTCGCCAGCCAAATTAGCGAGGGCGGCGCAATTTCTGAGTCGGACCCCCAATTTGTGACACCAAATGTCACGTTGAACGCCTACAAATTTGGATTGTCAATACAGGTTTCGCCCGAACTGGAGGCCGACTCGGCCGTTCCTGGCGCTTTGCCATGGGTTGTTTCCCAGGCCGTGCAGGGTATCCGTCGGGGCGTTGGCGCCGCACTGGTGACCGGTGACGGTAGCGACAAGCCAAACGGCATTGTGAACGGCTCGACGACCTCGACCGCAACCGGTGTTACTTATCCGACGGCCGACAATCTTTTGGCCGCTCAACACGCCGTTGTTTCGGGTTACCGCCCGACCGCAACGTGGATGTTCAACGACGACACCATTCTTGGCATTCGTCTCCTTAAGGATTCGGAAGGCCAGTACATTTGGCGGCCGGGCCTTGTGGCCGGTTCATACGACACGCTTTTGGGTAACCCTGTTGTTTCCGATGACAACTTGGCGACCATTGGAGCGAATGCGAAGATTGGTGTGTTTGGCGACATTTCGGCCGGTTACCTTGTCCGCATTGTTAACACAATTCGTGCAGAACGAAGCGACCAGTACGCCTGGCTGAATGATCTCCTCACATGGCGCTTCCTCGGACGCTTCGACGGAGAAATAATTGACCCAAGCGCCTTTACGGTTATCACTAACGAAGCCGCCTAACTTTTAGGTAATGCTTAGTTAATAGTTAGTTATTCCCCAAGATTGGCCGGGGGCGTTTCCCCTCCGAACGCCCCCGGCCCGTCAACCCACCTTTAGAGCTCAAGAACGAAAGGCCACAACATGCCGACCATTTCCGGGCGATGGGTTCCCGACTCACACACTGACGCCGTAATTGCTTCCCGTATCGCCGCCCACGTTGTGGCCAAAGAAGAAGAAGACGACGAAAAACCGGCACCCAAAAAGGCGACCCGCACACGGGCACGCCGCAAGGTCGAAACCGCGATGGTTGACCACGACACCAACGGCGACGCCTAACCGTGGCCTACACGTCCCTAGCCGAACTTAGAGCCCTCGACGGGCTAGGCGACGCCGCAACGTTCCCCGACTCATCTTTGACGGCGGGCGCCGCTTACGCTGAACGCACCATAAACCGTTTTTGTGGGACCACGTTCGGCGACATCACAACCCCCGCCTATGACACGTTCACGGTCACACTTGACGGAAACGGCCTCATGTCCATTCGTCTAGTCGGTATTGAGGGGGCGCCGGTGTTGTATCCCCGAACGATCACAAGCGCCACGGTTAACGGGGTGGCAGATTCCGGCATCGTCTACAGCCTGCAACCATACGGGACCGTCTACCGTCACACCGGCGTTTGGTCACGATCCACAAATGTTGGCGGCCAAAACGTAGTGATCGAAGGCACGGCCGGCGTCAACAACACCACACCCGAAGACATCGCTTGGGCGGCCCGCACACTTGCTCGCTTTTGGGTTCTACAACTCCACAGCCGCACCCCCGATCGGGCTATAAACCTCACCACCCCCGAAGGCGCTTTTGAGGTTAGGGCCCAGGCGGGCGGCGTTGGGCGGCCCACCCCGCTTCCTGACGTGAACGCCACACTTAACGCCAACCGGCACCAACTGTAATGGCTACCACCACCACCGTTGGCGCCGTGAAGCGTGGCTTACAAACCGAATTGGCGGCCTTAGGGATAACCACCGGGACCGGCACCGCCGCCCCACTAGTGCAAGTGACGTATGGCCGGCCGGCCCCGGACCTTTACCGGCGGGAATCGTTGTTCCAAAGCGACGAAACCCGGACCACCGGAACGCCCGAAATGCGGTTGACTACTGGCCGCCGGCGGCGAATATGGGAATGGGAATGGGACGTTATCGTTTCCGCCGAAGTCACGGCCGACACCGCCGACGCCGAACAACGGGCGCTACAAATTGCGGCGGCCGTGGACGATTGGCTAGCCGCCTACCCGCAACCCGCGGAATGGCCGAATGCACCGGTTGCTTCCGGCGCCCTTTCCGTCATCGTGTCCGCCATGCAAATTGAACAAGGCGAAACGGTCGAAGGCCGGCAACGTGTCGAAATGACCATGACCCTAGAAATGCGGGAAAGACTCACATGATCTATAAAAACAACGGCAACGCCGCAACCGTGCGAATCGGCACCGAATGGCACACCGTGCCGCATGGCGGAACGGTAGACGCCGGCGAACATTCCGTTAACCTTGGCGGCGATTGGGAAACCGTAGACGCCGCCGCCGACGACCTCGCCGGCCTAACACTCGACGAGCTACGCCATGTCGTAGACTCGGAACACATCGACGCCGGTTCGGCGTCTACAGTTGCAGGGGTAACCCGAAAAATTCGTGACGCCCGGACACGGGCCGCAAAAAAGGAAAACACCAAATGAGTATTTTAGATGCGGCCATCCTCGTTGGCCAGGAAAGCACTTTTGGAACGCCGGCGGCGCTCACCCGTGCTTTTGAAGGAAAAGCGGATACGTTCACGCGCACCCAAGAACGCATCGAGTCGGTCGGTTTCCGTGCCGACATGCAAACGCTACGGTCCGATAGGGTCGTAACGGTTCACACCGGCGGCACCGGTTCAATCGAGATTGACGCCATGAACGGCGGCCTTGGCCTTCTGTTGCAAGGTTGTTTAGGGACATCGGCCGGGCCCACGCAGCAAGGCGCCACGACCGCCTATTTGCAGACATACGAAACAAGCGACGCCGCCCCCGGCGTTTCTTACACAATCCAAATATTGAGGCCGTTACTCGAAACGGGTTCCAGCGCTTTCACTTATCACGGGTGCGTCATCACCGGTTGGTCGTTGACCCAATCACCTTCCGGTTTGCTCACTATGACGTTCGACTTCGACTTTGAAGATGTCGACATTGTGACCGGTGCAGGAACTCCCGCCTACCCGGCGGACACAACGCCGTTTGACTGGACCGATTGCGTTGTCACCCTTGACCCCGACGGCACACCAGAAACGCTCGACGCCCTCGACCTATCCCTTAACGTTAACTTGGGCCTAAAGACTGACCGCTACTACCTGCGGGGTTCGGAACTCAAAAAAGAGCCAGTCCGGAACGCCGTTCCAATGTACGAAGGCAGTGTTGCGATCGACTTCACCGGAACAACCCGTTACGCCGAATGGACTTCCGGAACCGTTGTTGACATTGAACTTAAATGGACCGGCGCCGAAATCGAATCGCCGTACAACGACGAAATCGCGATTCGTATGCGGGCGGTGAACTGGACGGATGCGGCGCCGGTTGTTTCGTTGAGCGATACGCCACGCCAAACCCTGCCTTTCCAAATCATGCACGACGGCACAAACGCCGCAATCAGCTTGACTTATCAAAGCGCCGATAGCGCCGTTTGATAACCGGGCAACGGTGGCCAAACAACAAGCCGTGGGGCTACAAGTCGACGGTCTTAAAGACGTTCAAAAAGCGTTGCGGACCGTCGACAAAGCCTTGCCCCGTGAACTTAGGAAAGCCAACTTGGCGGCCGCCGAAATCGTGGCCGTTGAAGCAAGGCGCCTAGCCCCACGCCAAAGCGGCCGGCTACAAAAATCCATAAAGGCCCAGGCGGGGCAACGGGAAGCGTCGGTGAAAGTTGGTACGCCCGCCCGCACTCCGTACGCCGGCCCCGCCATTTGGGGATGGGGAAGCAAACGCAACCCACGCCCCCAAGGCGGTTGGCAACCCCGAAACCTATTCCCCCAAAAAGCGTTGGCGAACAAACACAAACAAGTGTCGAAAGCGTACGAAAAAGCCGTGAAGGCGTTGACTAAACGCAACTTGTAAACGGGCGGGGTAACATGACCCCGAACCCTCAACAAAAAAGGAATCTAACCCATGACCGAAAAAGACGACACCGAAAAAGTGGCGCCACAAATCACCGTGGTTTCCATGGACGACTTCACGTATGGCGAACTTGAAATTGTCGAAAACATTTGCGGGGTTATCCCTACCGGGAAGCCCGAAGACGGCCAAGTGAAAATGATGCTGGCTCTAGGCTACGTGGCGGGGTTACGCACAAACCCCGATTTGACACTTGAAGAAGTGCGGGCAATGCCCGTTGGTTCAATCGTGTTTGAAACCGTTGACGATGAAACGGGAAAAGAAGGGGCCTAGCCCGAGAAAACCGGGTTAGGCGGTTGGCCGGGGTCATGAACCGTTTTGGCCTATCATGGACCGAAGCCCGGCAATTGCGGGCGTGGGAATTGCAAGCGTTAGAAACTATTGCCAGGGATGCGGACCTTATGGAACGTAGCCGTAACCGCATGAAATGAGCCGGGCGCCATGGCCGAAAGCGTAAAAATCCGAATACTCGGCGACGCCACCGGCCTAACAAAAGCGCTTGGCGTCGCCGAATCGGGTCTTGGCAAACTAGGCGATGTTGTCGGCAAGGTAGGTAAAGCGGCCGGGGCGGCAATGGTCGCCGCCGGCGCTACCGCCGCCGCCGGATTCGTGAACGGTTTCGGCGACGCCATGGACCGGCAAGCGTTACGGTCTGTCGTCGGTGACGACATCCTAGAATCTTCGGCCGCTATCTACCGTGACGCCTGGGGCGAATCCCTCGAACAAGTCGCCACGGTCATGGCGGAAACCGAACGGGCTTTTGGCGAAGGCGCCAACCTTGAACAACTGACCGAATCAGCGTTCATCCTCGCCAAAAGGTTTGACGGCGATGTCAATACAGCAATGCAGACGGCGAGCGAGCTAGCCGAATCTTTCGGGGTGAGCGGCGAACACGCTTTTGATTTGATCGCCGCCGCTAGTGGCGACATGTCCGCCGAAGTCCGGGACGAACTAGGTCAGGCTATTAAGGAATACGGCGGCGTGTTTGACGAGCTCGGCTTGTCTAGCGAAAACATGTTGACGTTGTTCGCCGACTTTGGCGAAGGCGGAGCCCGAGAGCTTGACAAGGTAGGCGACGCATTCAAAGAGTTTTCTATCCGGTCAACCGACGGTTCAACGGCTACCGCCGACGCTTTCGCCCTAATGGGTGCGGACATGGGCGAATACCAACAACTGTTGTTGCAGGGCGGCGAAGTAGCATCGGCGGCCACGTTCGACATTATCAAGGCGCTTGAAGGGATAGAAGACCCGGCCGCCCAGGCCGAAGCCGCAATAGCGCTTTTCGGGACACCGCTCGAAGACTTGGGTGCCACCGCCGTTCCCGAATTTTTGGACAGTGTGCAAAAAATGGGCGACGGGTTCAACGACGTAGAAGGCACGGCCGCCGCATTGGGTGAGGAACTAGGCGACAACCTAAGCACCAAACTTGAAAGCTTGAAACGGCAAGGTCTCGACAAGATCGCCGCCACAATCGAGGAACACGTTTTGCCGATTGTTGAAAGATTTGTTGACTACGCAATCGAACATTTTCCGGTGTGGCGTGAAACGGTGCTAAACGCCGTGGGGTATGTCACCGATGTTGTTTTGCCGGCGCTAATCGGGGCGTTTAACCGTGTCAAAGACATAGCCGTTGAAGTGTACGAAAGGGTTTTGCCGCCACTAACGGTGGCGTTTAACAGTGTGAAAGACAAAGCCGTTGAGCTCTACCAAATGGCTTTACCGTTTTTGGTGGCGGCGTTTGACGCCGTAAAAGACGCAGCTATTAGCGTTTATGATTGGGTAACCGAGAATTGGGACGCCATCATGGCCGTGTTGGCGGACGGCTTTGACGCCGTGAAAGACGCCGGCGCCGCCCTAGTTGAGGGTATTCAAACCGTATTTGACGCTTTGCAAACTACGTTTGATTGGATCAAAGAAAACGACCCGGCCCTTGCGGCGTTTGCCGCCGTCGTCGGCGTCGTGGTTGTCGGCGCCGTTGTTGCATGGACGACGGCAACCTATGCCCTAGTCGCCGGGCTTGCCGGCCAAGCGGCGATGTTTGTTTTAGCCTACGCCCCGATTGTTGCGGCCGTCGCCGCCATAGCTGCATTGGCGGCCGGCCTAGTTTGGGCCTACCAAAACGTAGAGATATTTCGCAAAGTCGTCGACAAAATGGTGGACGCCGCAATGGTGGCGTTTGGTTGGATGCGCGACAACGTGCCACCAATATTTGACGCAATCGTTGGGGCTATCGTCGGGGCGTTCGACTGGATCAAAGAAAAGGTTGAAGACTTCATCACTGTTGTGACTGATGCGTGGGAGAAGTGGGGCGACACAATACTCGAAGCAGTTCAACCTATCTGGGACGCTATCAAGGAGAAGATAGACGCAGCGCTACAAATAATCACTGGCATATTCGACACGTTCAAGGCGCTGTTTGAAGGCGACTGGGAAGGTATGTGGGATGGCATCGTGGAAGTGGTCGACGGGATATGGACATCTATCAAATTGTCTTTCTTGCTTGGCTGGGAAGTCGTAAAACTCGCTTTTGAAGGGGTTTGGAAGTCCATCAAGGTTATGGCTGAAGCTGCGTTCGATAAGATTGTGGACGCTATCAAGGCTTTGCCAGGGTTGATGTTGGACGGGTTGAAGCTCGGCGGGCAGTTGCTCCTTGATGCTGGCTCGTGGATGGGTGACAAGATCATGGAGGGTCTTGTGGCTGCGCTCAAGTTTGTTGGTCAGACGCTGTGGGACATGCTGCCTGGCCCGGTTCAGTGGGGACTTGAGCACGGTGCTAGCGCTGTCGGTGGGGTTGTGGACTTCTTCAACCCGTTTGGCGGCGGCGACGATGAACCAGAGTACACGATGGCGGACTTCGGAAACCCTGACTCGCCTGCGTATACGATGTTGGGTGGCGGCGGCTATGACTACACCCAGCAGGCACGAGGTAGCGGCCAGGGCGGCGTTGGTGACGTTTCCGTTCAGGTTCTCACAATGGCCGACCCCGCCGAG
>ERZ807291.5386-NODE-5386-length-16113-cov-8.986051_pt1 | contig 16113 bp, 15 predicted proteins | sample MGYA00521257_ERZ807291 | MGnify/ENA primary metagenome ERZ807291 (study PRJEB31413, sample SAMN03169783) | marine metagenome | biome: Marine; feature: Water; material: Subsurface seawater | place: North Sea | collected 2011-04-28 | depth 1 m m ...
CTGGAGTTACACCTTCTGTAATAAGAATCTCTGCAACTCTTGCTGTAAACTCTGTTTGGTCAATCTTAGCAATATGAAAGCCTTGACATCTTGAATGTAGTGCAGGAATAATTCTGTTTGGATAGTTACAAGTAAGAATAAAACGTGCAGTAGTATGATACTCTTCCATCACACCACGCAATGCCGCTTGTGCGTTAGGCGACAAATAATCTGCCTCATCAAGTAGTACAACCTTAAAGTCACCAAATGGAATCATTTGTACAAAGTTTACAATCTTATCACGTACATCATCTACTGAGTTTGTTCTACTTGCGTTAATTTCTAAGATGTCTAACGGATTAAGTTCAAGTTCATTAAATAAAAGTTTTGCAAGGGTTGTCTTACCAATACCTGCATTACCACTAAACAGCAAATGCGGAATAGTTTTATCTTTAATCCAAGTTTTTACTTGATTACGTTGTGCATCATCGCGGAACACATATCCGTCTACTGTCTTAGGACGATACTTTTCTACCCATAAATCTTTCATTCACTTGCCTCTATAATTAGTTTTAGTCTTGCCATTTCAGTGGGTGTTAATTTTATTCTATCTAGTACTTTATCTACGTCTTTCATACTATGTTTTTGAATCTGAATTTGTCTTGTATTAACCATTTCAAAGTCGTCTGATAGTAACTCTGGCTCTATAGTTTGTTTTTCAAATTGACTCATTTCTTTTTGTTCTCCATACCCATACCTACTAAAATCAAAAAGATATACAGTAAAGGCCATGCCCATCCTGTTAAGTAGTTTGTGATATGAAGGATCATTAGTGCAATGCCAGCCGCACCTGCTGTACCGATACCAGTATTTTTTTGTTCAGGTAATTTCATGTTCTACTCCTAATATACTTTATTATATAGGATACTGCTGTAAAAGTCAAGACTTTTTTGCAATATTTTGGAGTATTTCGGAAAGGATTTCTTTGATTTCTTTGATTTCTTTTTCAATGTCAAACGATTGCTCTTTTGACGGTTTTGTCATATTGACTGTAGCAATCTTGACATTATTATCTTTTTCTACCTTACTAAGTTTCATATTTCAAATTCCTCTTCGATAGTTTCTTTAATTAATTCTTCTTCTGGACGAATGGGCTCTAACCATGTATCAGCAATATATGCTCTGGGACTAGGACCAAACAAACTAGATAGGTCTTGTGCTTCAATCCACCAATGATGATCTGTTACAGCACATTCACATGGCATATCTCTAAATTTAAACTGTTCTCCTTGTTTAAACTTACCAATGTAATCTACAACTTTAACAACACGCCCAATATTCTCTGGTCGCACTGAATATATAATCTTAGCATAGTCGCCTTGTTTACATTTCATGTTCTTGCTCTAAATCTTTCGTATGCTTTCCATAATTCCCATACTACAAATAGTATAGTGGCTGTTGTAAAACCGCCGCCTACTAGTGTAAGAATTACTAAAACTTGCATCACTTTAGCGAAGATTGCTATGACTAAAAGGTCATACCATTCAAAGTCGTTAAAGATCTCCATCTTTGCGATTCTCTGAATAGTGAACATCAAACTCGCCACCTGGGTAGCGTGATTTTAGTTTGTTTACATTTTCTTCTAAGACGTCATTAGGGTCGAGGCCCAAAGCACGACAACTATTAATCCAGTACCAAGCAATGTCACCCAATTCTCGTTTAGCATGAAAAATTGTGTCTGCATCCAAAGGCTTACCTTGGAATATACATTTTTTAACAATTTCAGCAAATTCGCCTCCTTCTGATGCAATACCAATTGCACCTGTTAATAGTAATGCCATGTTAACATCACTATCTTTTTCAAGTTTCTCTAACTGTGCAGTTAGGCCACCTGTTTCGTTACTTTGTAATGAGGTAACCTTTTCTACAAATTCTTTGTATTTGTTTAGATCTACGTTCTTCAATTTTTTTCTTTCTCTAGTTAGCGTTAACAAATCCGCTAGGATCAATACTGTCAGGAGCATAGTCGCCTACACTACTTCCACTCATTAGTACATCGTCGGGCTTTTCATCTGAGTATGCTAAAACACTTTCAGATTCAACCATACGTAATACAATCTCATCTTCGCCTTCGTTAGTCATAGTTACTCCACGTGTCCAACGACCGTGTTCTATAAGTATCCATTGGCCTACTTCGTAAGGATCTTTATTGCGTGGTCCTTTCGAATGTACTTTACCCCAACGTGGGTAAATGCCTCTAACATTGCCATCATCATCGCTTAAGATGATTCCACCTTTAGTTTTTTGTTCACCAAAGTACATATCACTTACTAGTACCCGATTGCCTACTGCTGTCAGGTTACCTTCAAATTTTGATAACGTATCCACTATTCACCTCTTTTTACAAAATTGCCTTCGTCATCTTCTACCCAGTCATCTTCAGCATCTGATGCTTCAATTGCTTTTGATTTTTTAGCATTTTCAACTGACTTCTTTTGGGCTTTTGTTTGAACAGGTTCTGCTACTTCTGCAGGTTGTTCAACTTGTGCTATTTCATCTGGAGCCGCTTGCGGATGTTCTTCGTAATAATCACGAATTACTTCATCACGATTCTTAACAATTCTACCACCAGGGCCAAGTTCATCACCACGTGCATTTACACGAGCGTTACCTACTGCTGGAGTTAATTCATTGCGCTGACGCAACGTATCCATGTCAATTTTCTTACCTTGAAAAGTTTGGTAAGTTTTCTTTTGTTGTTGTCTTACAGGCATAATATATCTCCTTTATTATATACGTATTTATCTAAGGAACTCACGCCAATCCAGGTCATATTGGATTGAGTCAATTCTATGCACACCTATTAAATATAGCACATAACTTGCTACACTTGATCCTCTACCTACACCCCATACAATGTTGTTTTCACGCATAAAGTCTACTAGATAGATCATATACTGTAATAATGGATACATACCACGATCAAAATATTCTGTAAGTTCTTCAGTTACTCTAATCCATTCATATGTATGTGTATCACGTAAAGTAATAGGATCATCTATTTGATATTTCTCCATTAACTTTGCTTCAAGCCATCTGTTAGGATTAAGTTCTTTATACTTCTGAGGCATAAACCATTCACCTTGACATACACCGTCAAAAGTCTTTTGATCTACATCTAATGGAATATACTTTTGTAGTTTACTAAGCCCTTGTTCTTCCATTGCACTATTAAATTTGTTTATATCGTCGTTTGAATCACATAATACCACATGAACTTTATCTGCATGACCTGTATAGATCATATCGATAAGATCCTTGTTAGAGAATCGTGGAATACCTAGTTCATCTGTTTTCATAAGCATACTTGTATTTTAACTGATATTAATCAAATTGTCAAGAGAATTATCGCCATCTTGACTATTAATTTTTGGTTTGGCTCTACGGCCTTCCATTTCTACTTTATACATATCAAGAATGGCTGTAATTTGTTCTCTTACTTGCGGATTTTGAGTCATCCAGAATTTTTTATTTAACGTAAGAATTTTTTCTTCTATTTCGTTATCAGATAGTTCGTCAAAACTCTGTACTAATGGATTAAAGGACGGTATTGAACTCACCTTTGTACTCTCCGTAAACTGTTTGCCCGCCGTCGATAGTCCAGAATCTATAGATATATGGATGAACGTTGCTGTCAATAGTTGCTGGATGTGCAAAGCCTGTTGTTACTTTAATTGAACCGCTGTTTTCTGTATCGAATGTAACCGTATCAGCACTACCGCGTCCACGTAATTCAAGAAGAATTTCAGCATACTTACCACTTGCTGGCCAATCTGCAAGTTGAAGCGTAATACCTGTACTATTAATTGTGTAAGAATGATATGTTGCTATTTCAAAACTAACCGGTCTAACACCTGCACTACTTAAAACACCTCCGCTGTAAAACTTTTGAGAACCTCTAAGAATTGTTGTATTCTTAATAGTGTTCCCTTGCATGTCAGTTTCAGCATCAGTATTTTTTACCGTTGCGGTATCTAATGCTGTTAAGTCAGCATGAGCATTTGTTAATTCTGTTTTAATTTTAGTAAAATTATCTCTAAAACCCTGTGAGTCGTTATCTTGTCCTGCAACAGGATAATCTGCATTGATTGTTCCAATATTAGAACTGCTTGTTGTAATGGCCATATGTTATTCTCCTACACATATTTATCAGTGTTACGCATTATAGTTATATTTTCCGAACACAATATATTGATCGTTTGAGTCACCTACAACACTATCTACTATATATCTGTCGATTTCTATGTCTAAATCTTTAAAGTCGTATGTTCTGTTTCTTAAATTAATCATTATTTCGTTACTTGTACCTGGTTTACAGTAACATAGTGGAATTGCTAGTATAAAGCCAGTTTCTTGCTCTCCAGCAACTTGTGGAGTACGCATCCACAAAGGCAAAAAGTCATATTCAGTTCTACCTAGTGCTTTTATACTGTCTTGCATATTAGTTATATTACTAATATATTTTTTACCTTGACCGCCACTTGCTAGAACTGCATCACTGTCTGCTTTTACAACATTATGCTCACCAAATATAAACGGGTCTGTATCTGTGTTTGCTGTTGCTGTTAGAGTATCTAAGCCTTGATTAACTATGTAACCTGATACGCCTGTGTCGCCTTCTCCAAAGATAGTTCTTAATACTGCAAAATCTGGTTTGCTTAGTACTGGAGCAAAGTATGTGTTAAACAATGCATAACCTAGTGGATTATTTGCAAGTAAGCCTGCTGGTGTACGCATATCGTCTGCCCACTCAGGACTAAGACTTCCGTTCTCCCAAAACTCACTCATTTCCCACATTGACCAGTTTAACAAGTAGGTATATTCTGTGTATGCAACTGCCGCCGCTTCTGGATCTGTAGCCCAATCAGTAGAATAACCACTTGGGTCATATTGTCCGTTATCAATTGCTTGTTTCATTGCTAAATGTAATGCTGTGTTCTGCCAGTCAAAACTTGGTTCATTACCAATTCTAATATCTGGATTCATTTCTACTGCGTCTGAACTACCAGGCACTGCACCCGGAATACCAAATGCGTGTATGGTGTGGAATACGTGTTCCATAATTTCTTCGATATCTCTACGCTGTGTTGGAGGATTGTTACCGTTGGTATTTCTATACCATACCATATCCTTTTGAGCAACACTGTTGTTGAATGCTTGCAGTCCTGCATAACTTGCAATGTTAGCATCTTCTAACCAGTTAGGTGTATAACTTGATCCGCCACCGTACCCAATTCTTTGTACTGTGGGTATTCCTGCATGTTTCGTTCCAGTATCACCTTTTAGTGTTTTAATAAAATTGCGTTGATGTGTGGTGTTAATACCAGAGCCGTTAGGATCAGTAATTAAGTCAACTACTCTTGCTGTTTTCTTAGCCCATTCATCAGGTACTCTTGGTGCGCCACCGACTTCGCCTGCAACAACTAATTTTAATCCGTTTACAGTTAAACTTCGATCAAACACTGTACCGTTGTTCTCAGCAATTAATGGACCTTGTACATAATCTGTTTCTGTTGCAACAGGTCTAAGTACTTCATCGCCTAAGTCTAGTTGTGTATCTTCGCCTGTAAATATATATTTTTCGTCGTTTCTATTTACACCGTTACTATCAAGTAATGTTGGTGTACCTTGAGGATGGTTATTACGCTGTGCTAAGTCTGCTTTTAATTGCATTGAACCTTGTTGTACAAATGATTTCTTTGTCTCACCAACTTTTGCTTTTGCTGGATCAATTAGTTCTACGTAAACTACTTCATATACAACGTCTTGTGTTCCTGGCGTTTTTGCTACTGCACTTTTTAATGCACCTACGTTAAATCTTCGCTTCTTGTGCCATTTTTGACTTGCTATTGCAAATTCACTTATAGTTTTAGTTTCAATACCTGCATATGCTAATATTTTAATATCACGCTGAATACCAAAGTTTGGATCATTTGGTCTGTATATAGAAGTAGGCGGAAAGTTAGCAGGGTTACTTATAAAGTCACTATATGCTTCACGCTTTCCTTCCTTAAGGAAAGGCTTCATATATAAATTACTATATTGTGTATCGTCATCATCTATAACTTCAATTGTAAATTGTTTAGTTGTTGAACTAAATCCAAATCTATCTTTTGCTTCAACAGTAAATGTATAGATTCTATCTATACTTGTTGTATCATTATCGAATGTCATATTATCATTGTCAAAGAAAGTAAGGCCTGTAATTACTGTAGGCGATGTTTGCCCAAATTGTACTACCGTGCCCATGATTTCCCCGTTATATTCTAAACTTAATCCTGGAGGTAATCTTCCTGCTGTAAGTGTATAAAATAAAGGTGCATCTGGAACTGTTGTAGTACCTTGTACTCTAAATACACTAATTTGATTTGCTGGAATAGATCCTAATTTTGTTTTACTAGTCCAGGCGATACTACTATCTACGTCACCTAATAGTTTAACTGTAAATGTTTTATCTTTAAATGTAGCAACACTAACAACATTATTTTGAGTTAATAAAAGTTCTGCTCTTACTGTAAATTTATATTCTGTAGTAATTGCTGGTTGGTATGCAACTCTACCTGCTATTTCGCCAGTGTTAGTATCTATGGTCATTCCGGCTGGAATTTTACTATTAGTATTATCATCGTTAGTTGGCATTAATTTATATCTAACAGCACCTTCTTGGTTTTCGTTTTTCAGTACTTCTAAAAATAATGTAATGTAATTGTTTGCTCTACGGTAACCAAAGTCACCTGGAGTAATCCAAACTGGTGTTCTAATATATGTGTTATCAGCAGTAAACACGCCTGTTGCAACTTGTACAACAATATTATCTGCACGTAAAAAATCCTCGCCTACTACATAGATAGTAAAGTTTCTTTTTACAACAGCAAATCCATCACTTACACTTACTTTAAAATCATAGTGTCTGTTTAATTTTTTTGGTGGGTTATATACATAATTCTGAATAAGTTGGCCTTGATAAAACAAACTGCTTTTATTTGAAAAGTCATGTAAGTACATATCGTAGTTTGCTGTGTCATATTGTCCTGCTTTTGATCTTTTATCTAATGCAAGTAAAGGTTCGACAACACCTGATAGTTTACCCGTCTTACTCATACTAATACCCGGCGGTAATTCACCATCGCCCTTGTCAATCCAAAATTCTAAAGTTTTATCTTCTGGTAGATCAACATCGGTTGCTACTAGTTGAAAATCAATAATTTCGTTATCTAGAATAAAATATCTATTATTAATAGGAGAATTACCTACAGATAATCTTCCTTCTTTAGTTTTCCATAATGGATCATCTGGACCGTTAATTACAATTTTAAATGTTCTATCTTCAATAACAGTACCAACAGTTGATCTTAACACAAATGTAAATGTAGTACTACGTTCAACTTGTTTAGGTGTTCCTACAATGTTGTTTTGATATATTCTTAATCCTGGAGGTAAACTTCCTGCAATAATTGTTAAACTGTCTGGACTGGCTACAAGAGGTAATCCTAAAGAAATAGTTTCTTCTTCGTTAGATGTAACGAGTACGGTACCCGATGGTTGCGTCCAATTTGACATGTTATACTATAGTCCCTATATCGCTTGTGAATCCAACCGGAGTTGTAATAGTTCCATAATCAACGTCAAGTGTAAGTTGCAAATACTGTGCATGACTTTGAATATCTGGAACAATAGCACCAAACTCTAATTGTGTTGTAAATACTTCACTGCCTTCGCTTGATGTATCAGTAATAGTTATTGTATTTCCACTTAAATTAGTTGAAATACCTGCTCCACCAATAATTCTTAATGTTTCACCGTCATCAACGTTTATGCTACCACTGTCAGTAACTACTAACATTCCTTGTAGGTTTGTGCTGATTTGGATGTCGTTTCCAGCAACCCCTGCAACACTTATACCTGTGCCTGCTGTAAAGTTTTTAAATGTTAATTGGTCCCCTACTTTGCCGTTAAACACCGAAACACCTGTACCAACTCCTGCTCCTGTAGTTGATTCTGGTTGACGTAAATCTAGTTCATCAAAGTTTTCGTTTACTTTGCGAAATGCTTCTCTTAGATCATCACCGGTTCCATCGTTAGCAATATTACCAATATTAATGTTTTGTATTGTCATAATCTTTTCCTTATATTGTATTTATTATTAACTACCATATGAAACACGGATTGCTCCTTGCGTACCATTTCTGCCATTGTCTGCTAAGAACCAACGATATACATAGTTATAACCACTTCTTATTATAGTTTGATTTCTAATTTGATTGCCACACCCGCCACCACCGCCAGCACCATATGCTGTACCTGTTGCTGTGCCACCATTACCGCCTGCTGTTGCACTTGTGTAATTATAAGGACCTGTTCCTAATTGTGGTGCATCAACTCCATTACTACCACTAACAATACCGCCGTACAAATACGTGCCGCCGCCATCGCCGCCCTCAGATGCTTTATAATAATTATATCCACCTGAACTTCTATGAAACTGACCTCTGCCCTTGCCACCTATTCCGCCATAGCCTGCGCCGCCACCGCCACCAGCACTTACAGCACCAAATGAGCCACCGGTGTCATCTTCACCATTTTTACCTGCGATTGTTGTCCAATTAACTGCATTATCAGCAACATAAGTACATAAGCCCTCATCAACTGCCGCCGTTCCACCTGTACTCCCATTTGAGCCAGTCGAGGTGGCTCCTGTAGCACCGCAAAGAATAATTTCATCATTTGTTGCTAATGACGAATAACTAGAATTCCATGCAGGATCTCCCGTGTACCATATTTGTGTAGCACCGCCGGCTTGTCCTGGTGTTTGAGTTCCTGATTGTATATATTTTTGGCTTGATCCGTTTACTGTTTCAAAAGGAGAATTTGTACTTACTGTACCTCCTAAGCCTCCACTGCCAATTAAAAAAACTAGTTGTTCTCCAGGTGTGACTGTTAAGCCGGTAACTCTGACATATCCTCCGCCACCTCCTCCGCCACCTGACCCAGATGAATAACGTCCTGAACCACCGCCACCACCGCCACCTACTGCGTCAATGGTTATACTTGTTACTCCGGCAGGAATAGTCCAATATTGTAAATCTGAATTAGAAGTGCCAGTGCTTACTGTAGTAAATATTTGTTCTCCAACTACTGGAGTTTGACTAGTATCATTTATAGTTACACTAGTTGAAGTGCTGGTACCATCTATTGTTAGGGTCAAAGTTTCATTTGCCATTTATTAATCCTCTTAGTCTGTTAAATTATCTGCTGTAACATTAATCGTAATTGTTGCACTATTGTTTAATATTGTAAACACTCCTGTTAGACTTACGCCACCGATGTCTGCACTTGATACTCCTGTAATTGTATACGGCACATTTGTACCATTTGCTACATTTGTTGTATCTAATGTAATTGTAAAACTTTGTCCCTCGTTTACTGTAGATTGACTTGTTGATAATGAGTATGTTGGTGACTGCACTTCTGGTTCTGCTTGTACACTTATATCAAGTACCATTTTATATTCTACAAATCCTGAAACTGATAGGCTTGTAGTACCGTTAACTAATCCACCTGCGGTTGCTGTAGTATCGTCGACTACCATTGCAGTGTCATGTGTTTGTAACGGTGAGTTACCATCTACACTAACAGTTCCGTGTACTTCGTATGACCAATCTTCTACCGTTAGTGTATCAGTATTAGTATCAGAATTGTTAATTGGAACACTAGCAATTATGCCAGCAATTCGACCAATACTTGTTTGTGTACTTGAAACTCCATAACCACTTACCCAAAGTCTATCGTTTGGATTAAGTGTATTATCTAAACTACATTTGTGAAGTCCTACATTTAAATTAGCACTAGCACTTGTATGTAAATTTCTAAACTTAGTATTACCAAGGCTTTCACTAAATGATATAACCATACCTCGTTTGTTTGAATTTACGTTATCTTTATTTTGCTCGCCAACAGCAATAATTTTATTGTTTACTGTATCAAAATCAATGTCTCTTAATTTTGGTTTAGTTTGTCTATAATCCATTTCAATAGTTGCTGTGCCTATATCATTTAAAACCCAATCAGTTTCAATAATACCTGTACTTGGATTAACTTTGAGTATATGTGATTGTTCATATCCTGCTTGCGGACTAGTAACATAACCTAAACCAATTATTGGATTATTATTTTGATCAACAGTTACGCCTGCAGGCTCAAACCCTGTGCCTGAAGCAGTTGGAACATACCATCCTCTATTCCATGCAAGTGTAAATGCACTTGTAAATTTCCATAATCGAATTGCTGTTTCTGTACTATCCGATTTGATCTCTGTTCCGTATACATAAATATTTCCGTCACTATCAACTACAACATCTTGTGCTTCACCTTTCTTAGCAGTTGGACTTGCTTTTCTAACAATTAAAACATCTCCTTGTGTGATATTAATTTTTAATATCCATACACCACTATTCAAGTTTTGTAAGTAATTTGCACCTACAGCAACAATATTACCATCGCTAGTAAATGCCATTGCTTTGATTGCAAGAGCATTTCCGTCTGAGTCTGAATAATTACGTTGCCATTGTACTGTGCCGCTTGCATTTAATTTTGTAATATATGCATCACCAGGATAGTCTGCACTAGGAGTATTAGTTTCCCAGTTCCATGATCCACTGTACCCAACATAAACATTTTCTGCACTATCAATAATAGCACTTGTCGCTATATAATTTGAACTTAGTAAACGTCTCCAAATAGGTGATCCTCTGTTTGTGTATTTTATTAATGCACAAGTTTTGTTTGAACCGCTATCTAATTGTTCAATTACAATAGAGTTTCCACTTCCTGCGTGTGCAACATATTGGAAAGTTGTATTATCAGAACGTGACGAACTTGGACCATAATGCGAAGTTGCCCAATGCTTATCTGCAATATAAATCTCTCCATTCATATCATTGTGTATACTACATTGGTAATATTTACGACCACCAACTGTTGGGGAATAACTTATGATACTGTTTACAGTACCTTGACCAGTAACTGCGTTAGTTTGATTTAGTGTTCCGCTACCTTGTACGTCTTTAATATAAAAAGGATGTCCTGAAGCATTAAGAGTCCAGTTTATTGTATCACCTTTATCGTATACTACTCCTGGATTTGCTCCACTGATTGTTCCATTTCTATCACTACCTGAGTTCCAAACATATCCACTTGCACCACTATTAGTTACTTGACCACTAAATGATAATTGTGTACCATCACTAGTGTCATTAACTGTAACTGATTTAGTTTGTGCATTATCAGACATAAATGGAAGATAGTAATCATCATTAACTTGTGTAGTTGCTGTTAAATCTTCAATTAGTTTAAGGTTAAATGTTTCTACACCGTCAAAGGTATTATCTGCTGAGATTGAGAATGTTTTACTGTTTGCAACTTGTGTAAATGATCCTCTAATATTTCCGTAGGTTGTAATCAATCCAGACATGTCAATATCGGTTGTACCTACGCCTGTAATTTCATACGGTAACAACACTTGCGGATCTGTTGTACTAAGATTATTAGTTACTGCAACTGTAAATGTACTACCTTCATTTGCTGTAGTTTTATTACTTGTTAATGTATATATTGGTGGTTCAAATTTATCTCTACTACCAGGATACATAATCCATATGCCGCCATCTTGTCCTGTTTCTGCTCTAGTTGTATTACCTGAAGTTGCAAGGCCCATTACAAGAACACCACCTGCACCTGCACCAACTTCGTGACTAGTAACTGCTGGAGTAACAGTGTCAGCACTATTACCTTTTTGTCCTGCAACTCCTGTAGTAACAGTACCTGCTCCAGTTATTGTTAGTGTAGGAACTGTAGTTGAAGCATTGTCTCCTCTTAAAGATGTAACTTCTCTAGTTAAAGTTGTACCTCCACCAATTGCTCCATATGTAATCCCTGTACCACTTTGCCAATTTTCAACGTATCCATGCCCGCCGCCAGTACCACCAGTTTGTTGTGGTCTTGTTTTAGCATTACCTTCAGCATAAACATTTATTGTATCAAGTACTGTTGTGTTTAAATCTGTTGCACCTGTTGCAACACCGCCTCTAAATTCAATTATTGTTACTGCTTCGTTTGCATTGTAACCTGTACTTCTAGTATATGTAGTACCTTCATATTCAGTAGTAGTAGAAGGAGTAACAGTACCAATTTGATATGATGCAGTTCCAGCACCTACGTTAAGTGTTGGTGGTTCTACATTACCAAAATCTGCACTATCATTTTTATAAACCATTTTAGGTGTACCAGTGCCGTTTCTTACAAGCATATAATATGCATCATAAGTACCCCAGTTTGCCTGTGAGTTAAATAATTTGTCAGCAAGTTTCTTTTGCAAAATATGTGCATACTCGCTTGCATAACCTTCTGTTCCATTTTCTATAACATCTAGTATAACCCTAATACCAGGATTTCCAGTGCTTCCTGAAATTTGATAACTTATATCTGAACATAAAACTGTTCCTGTTGTACTTGTAGTCCAATTGTATGGAGATGTTTGTGCATTATTAGGATCTAATAATGGAGTACTAGTTCCAAATGGTTGACCAGGTCCACCAACTGAGCCAGCACCAGCACCGCCACCACCGCCTCCTACTATTGCTGAACCTAATTGGAATCTCATAGAATAACCGCCAGCACCGCCTGCTTTTGAGTTTGTCCAAGCACCTGTTGCGGTACCACCAGCACCGCCTGCTTTACGCTCCCAAATATTTAAACTGCTTAATGCAACTGCTGAACTTGCTTGTCCGCCGCCTGCTGTATATGTAGTGCCGCCATATGATACTGTTGTGTCGCCACCGTTGTTGTTACCAGCACCGCCCGCACCTATATTATATGTAAGTGTCTGTCCGGGAACAACTGAAAGATTATTAAGAATACCAACTGCACCTGCTCCACCACCGCCAGTAACTTGACCTGCACCTAATGCGGCTGTTGTTCCTGATCCTGCGCCAGCACCTACGGCCATAATACTTATACTTGTTACATCAGCCGGAATAGTAAATGTTCCTGCACCTGTAGCAGTAATAACTTCATCGCCTGCAACTAGTGTTGTACTAGTATCATTAATTGTAACAGATGCAGTTACACCTGATACTGAAGTTAGTGTCATTAAAAATGTTTCTGCACCTTCTGTTGAAAAATCTTCTGAAACTACAAAACTTTGTCTTGTTACAGATCCAGTTACATAATTACCAGTTAAACTTCCCGTAGTTAAATCGTTTGCACTAATACCTGTAATTGTATAAGGTAATGTTACTCCTGGAATACCATTTTCAACAACTAAGTCAATATCAAAACTTCCACCTTCATTAACTGCGGCTGTTGTTGCAACTAAGTTATATGTAATTGGTGAATTACTTGTGTCATTAATTTGTACTGTAATAGTTTGACTTGCGGCTGTAAAAGTTACAGTTTCTGAACCTTCTAAAAGACCATCTGCGGCTACAACATATGTTCTAGTTATATCAGTACCAACTGTAAATGTTCCAGTTAATGGTTCGCCACTAATATCTGCAGACTCGATGCCTGTGATTGTGTAAGGAACAACTGTACCTGTCAAAACGTTTGATGCATTAAGTGTGACTGTAAATGATTCGCCTTCACCTAAACTATCTCTTGAAGTTGTAAGTGAATATGTTGGGTCTGGTTTACTAGTATCGTTAATTGTTACACTTACAGTTTTGCCTGCAATTTCATTTAGTGTTAACACAAAAGTTTCATTGCCATCATCAAAGAAGTTATCTGCTGTTGTTGCTACTGTTAATATCTGTGAAGTTCCTACAATAAATGATCCAGTTAAACTTGCATCTGAAATATCTGAACTTGATACACCGGTAATTGTATATGGAACAATAGTTCCGTTAACAAGACCTGTTGTAGTTAGTGTAACTGTAAAACTTTGTCCTTCGTCTACACTTGAAGCACTTGCTGTTAATGCATAAGTTGCTTCTACTGCACCAGCATCACTAACAATAGTTTCACCGCCAGCAATAGTTAATACGTTTTCATCGTTATATGGTTGATGTGCGTAGGCATTTGTTCCGCCTTGTAAACTTCTATTGTTTGTATAATCTGTTCCAGTATTACCATTGACATCTAATTGTGTTTTAGCATTAGTGGTAAGCCATGCTTTTTGTTGTGCCGGAGTTGAACTAGGTTGTATTTCTCCATAAGTTGCAAGTAGTCCTGCAATTTGTGGAGCCGCCATAGATGTTCCACCTATGTTAGCAATTCTAAATGCAGTACTGTTGTATTGAGCATCAGTGAATCTATTTGTTGTACTTGTGGCACTAAAGATATTTGTACCAGGAGCATATATATCAACTCCAGGACCTTTCTCAGAACTTTCTGCTATTTGTTCATTACCATCTGTATCTAATGCACTATCAATATTACCTACCATAATAGCATTTGAACTAAAAGGTGATGATCCTCTATGATAGTATTTTGTTTGTCCAAAGGTAGTTGTATAATAGTTGTTGTAATCTGCATCTGTTGTTGTTGCAATTTTATGAAAGTTGTTTCCTGCCGCAATAACAACTGTTACACCTGCTTCAATTAATTCTTCTACGTCAGCATCAACTGACGCAATTCTTGTAGGATGTCTGTAACCAGTTCCATCAAACGCTCCAGTCATTCCATATGCTGTAAGTTTAGAATTACCAGACCAAGATGTTCCTCTATAGTTACCACCATTAATGCTTAAATATCTGCTAAAGTACCCCCAACTCATGTTTATTACTGTTGGACGTTTTACTCCTGTTAATACATCCGGAGTCTTTGCTTTGTGCCATTCTTTAACGACATCAAAAATATCACTAATAGGCATACCGCTGTTTGGATCATTAGAACCTTGTAAGCCTGCTATTTTAATTGAATAAATTTTTGAATTCTTTGCCCAGCCATATGTTTTACCTGCGGCAATACCTGCTACATGTGTACCGTGTCCGTCATAGTCTGTATAAAATCCTGTGGGTAATGTTCCACTTACAACCGATTGTGCTTGATACCAATCAATTTCTTGTACTCTGCTATTACCAAATGAATCTTGAAACTCTGGATGGTCTGCTTGTATTCCTGAATCTTGTACAATAAAGTCAACACCTGTTCCTGTAAGCGTATGTGTATATCCACCAACAACTGCTCCACTTGAGTTATAAGGATTAGACAATGCACTCATTCTACGCAATCCCCAGTTTATATTGTCACCGCTAGATGCTGTTGACTTATTAAAATTTCCTACTTGTACTGTGGCTCTTTCAATACCAATATCATCACGCAAGTCTGGTCTTAGTTCAACTGCTTCTACTCTAGTGTCACCTTGTAACTGAGTTGCTTCTTCATCAGTAAGCATGTAATGAGTATTTCTAATACTTGCAGGTCTTTCATTTGCAACTGTTACTGCTTTGCTAGGAACATATGGAAGCATATTGTCAGCGACCATATCTTGTCTGAATGCTACAGGATCTATACCTTTTTTAAGTGTTACAATATATTCTTTTTCCATTTCTTATCCTTATGGTGCGCTATTCTTGTATGGGTGGCCACTGGGTAGATTTCCCGCTAAACCCCACTTGTGGGCAAGGTAGCCTTCTGCTTTTTGTACATCTGTAATGTCTGTGCCGCCTGTGCCAGGAATACTTGCTACTGAGAAAAACTCTGCCATTTTACCGCCCATTCTTTCGTTGGCTCTGTTTCTAAAGAATCTCAAATCCATATTTGATTGCAGACTATTGTCATAGTCATTCACAGGTGTAAATGCATTATCACCATCTACTCTCACAGCAATCTGATTGCCTGTCTTGTTGAATATAGCAACTAGAATCACCCAAGTGTTTTGTGCTATTCCTGAATCAAAATCCTGTTTGTTTCCTATAGTTGATGAGATCCTGTTTGAACTTAATCCATCCAAATCTAACTCACCATCAAAGTTACTGGTACCGGCACTGATTGCATAGTCTCTTTTTGGACTACTAGTTGTCTCAGTACTCCAGAAACTATCTTGTGAGTCGTTGCGAGTGTTCCATTGCATAACTC
>ERZ807291.5399-NODE-5399-length-16084-cov-5.596045_pt1 | contig 16084 bp, 14 predicted proteins | sample MGYA00521257_ERZ807291 | MGnify/ENA primary metagenome ERZ807291 (study PRJEB31413, sample SAMN03169783) | marine metagenome | biome: Marine; feature: Water; material: Subsurface seawater | place: North Sea | collected 2011-04-28 | depth 1 m m ...
CTTATCAGAAAAATATAATACAGCCCAAAGGTGGGGACGTTTGTAACCTTCATAATGTCCTGCCTATCGCAGTTGTTTGTGTTTTTCTATGGAATAACGACACTCGTTTTCGGTAAAATGAATGAATACATGAACGAATCGTCCATCATAGTGTTAGGCCCCATAGTTCTCGTGCTATTTTTCCTGATTTGCATTCCGTTATCTGTAATCACGAGTTTCATCATATGCATCACCAATCTTGGGTGGTTGCTGAAGCGTAATATGAACACAGACAGCGATTACAAACATAAAAACATAGAAAAGCCCGTGTGGAGATCGATCGGTGTATTAAGTAACATACCGAATTTTCTGGGAACAATGGTCTATTTGTTCCTTGGAGTGGCATTCGCCGTTAATTTCTCATTGACCCCGGTACCTATACTCATCGGACTGGTATGCTTCTTGAGCCCGTTGTTCATGTCTGCAATTGTCTCCAGCGGAGATAAGACCGACCCCCCGTCCTATGGATTTACCAGCTCGATCCGGGGGCTCATTGAGACAAAACTCACGCTATTCCTCTTCTTGTTTGGAATTTCCGTGATTAGCGCCACAGCCAAGCACGGGAACACCCCTGCGGTTGTGATGGTTGCATTGGCAACTATGTACTTTTTATACAAGCAGTATGTTGCGCCCAAAGCTATACCCAAAACAGCAGTGAGTAATTTAGCGGAATATAGACAAAATGCTAAATTTTGCCCCAAACCGAAGATGACCAAGGCAGAGGCGATCCAGGCGGAGCGCGACAGACTGGAGCTGGCGGAAAGGGAAAAGGGCTACTTTGAACGAGGACAGGACGCGGTGGAAGACTTTATTGCCGGCAATGATATGACTACCGAGAATATCCTGGCAAATATGAACAAGGAGTTGGCGGGACCGGAGCAGAACAATGAAATCATTTCTCCCATCGACATCCCTGAACCTAGAAACGTGTCTGTGGTGCCAGAGGTCGCGCAGCAGCCTGTATCGGTAACGGAGACAGCCACACCCGAGCCTCCAGTTGTGGCCAAAGAGGCAATGTCGCCACCCTCTTCTGGAGAGGCGATGGAATCCGCTACCAGCCCTCCTGTGCTAGAGAACGCGGCACCCAATGCGGCATCTGGCATGGTCAGTGAAGCCCCGGCTACTAGCACATCTTCCGTATCTGATGCAAAACAGACAGGTGGTGGAAGAAGCGAAAACAAGTTGTTGCATCGGTTGAATAAACTGAAGAGGACTCTCAAACGGACGAGATCCTACGACGTGTAGTTTGAACGACTCGTGTGGAAATAACGAATGTGCAAAATATAATATAAATAGGATGTCCTACATATATTATGACTGAAAAGAAGAGAGATCAACCATTTGTTAGTTTGTGTACACCCACCTTCAACAGGCGCCCGTTTATCCCTCATTTGATAAGATGTATAGAAAACCAGATGTATCCCAAAGACTGCATGGAGTGGATTATCATCGACGACGGAACCGATCCAGTTGAGGACCTGGTAAAGGACATTCCTTACGTAAAATATTTCAAGTATGACAAGAAGATGAAATTGGGTGAAAAACGAAACGTGATGCATTCCAAGTGTTCGGGTGGTCTCTTGGTATATATCGACGACGACGACTATTACCCACCCGAACGAGTAAGTCATGCAGTGGAAACGCTTCAGGATAACCCCAACGCAATGTGTTGTGGTTCGAGCGAAATGCACATTTACTTCAAGCATCTCAACAAGATGTTCCAGTTCGGTCCGTATGGCCCGACTCACGCAACCGCCGCAACCTTTGCGTTTCGACGAGAGCTACTGGACAGCTCACGCTATGACGATCACGCGTGTCTTGGCGAGGAAAAGGCGTTTTTGCAGGATTACAAGGTCCCGTTTGCGCAGTTAGATGTCACCAAAACGATTCTCGTGTTTTCCCACATCCACAACTCGTTCGACAAGAAGAAGTTGCTGGAGACTCCCAACAAATACCTCTCGGAAAGCAGCAAACAGATTACGGATTTCGTCAAGGACGAAGAGATGTTACATTTCATTCTCAACGACATAGACGTGCTTTTGAACAACTACGCGCCCGGTGATCCGGCGAACAAGGATGACGTGAACATGTACATGAAGATAATGGATATTTCACGCAAAGAAATGATGAACCATATGACCAAACAGCGCGACGAGTTACAGAAACAAGCAAATGAGAAGATCGGGATGCTTATGAAGCAGCAGGAGAGTAAGCTTGTCACCATCGTTCAGCAGCTCAAGACCGAACGCGAAAAGAGTGCCCATCTCGAAGGTAGTCTGAAATCGATGGTGGCGGAGTTAATAGATTGCAGAAAAAAATTGAGTACGTGTACTTGCGACATATAGATGTATTGTTGGGTGGGCAATCAACATATAAATTTTATTTGGATGGAAGTAAAATAAAATTTATACTCGTCGTTCTTGTGTACGGGCTCTCTCTCTTCTTGTCGTCTAGAGCAACGCGTCTGTATCCATTTCGTCGCACTCGACGCATTTGATGGATCTGTCTAGGTACCGGTAGATCCGCTTGATGTCCAAGCTTGTGATGTTGAAGTTGTCGGTCAGTTCAACCAGTCTTTCGTTCTCCGTGTCGTGTATGGAATTCTTCATATCGTAAAAGAACGAATACAGGTCCTTTTTGTCCATCCCCAGCTGGTGGCACAGAAGCTGGATAAAGGTGGAATTGTTGTATTCGGTCGAGTATTTGGTCAATACCTTGGTGAAGCGGACTTCGGGTGGGGAATACACAGGCTTCCGCTGAATGTCATTTTCCGTGAAATATTCGTGGTATATCTTGTTGCTGTGAAACGTCTTTATGATAGAACTCATTTCGTTAAACTGCCAAATTTGTTTCTGAAACGTGATGCGATCAATGTAGTCCGCAAAGCAGACGTTTTTCAATATACGCAGATAAATAGGAATGGAGTGGTGCAGTTTCAACTTGGAGAGCACATCTACAATGTTTTCGTGCATCAACAGACCAACTATGGTCCGGTCTGTCTCGTTCATCAATCTGTTGTGGTCACCGAATGTGTATTGTTCGTTTAAAAGTTTCTGGGTGATCTTCTTGGTATCCTCGTTGTATGATTTCAGCTGGAAAATAGTCTGCAGGAGAGGTGTGTCGAAGATTTGATTGTTGTTCTTGTAGATCGTGTATAACTGCGCGATTTTCCGCATATCTCGTTGAACAAACTGAATCATATCTGTTTTGATAGATTGAGGTATCTCTGGAATAAGGGTTGACAATATACTTTCGCTTTGCTCAGGTGTAGGTGGCTTCAGTTCAATAATGTTACACACTTTCATCAACTCCTTTATTTTCTTGTCAATGTGATAATTGCCGATACAGATGATTGGATTCGAGGTCGTCTCTTCTTGCTTCTGCTTTTTCGTCTTCTTTTCGCGTATCAATTTAATAAGAGTATTGATCCCACCCTTGTCTCCGCTGTTCATTCCGTCGATTTCGTCCATAACAATTGCAATCTTTTTCACCTTTTTTTGAAACATACACATAATATTTCTATCCGTCATATTATGTTTGGTAATGGTTTCCATTACGTTTTTGTTCCGTATATCTCCTGCATCATATTTTATCACATCATAGTCTAGTTGCTTGAGAACATCCACTACAAAACAAGACTTACCGCACCCCGGCGTGCCATACACGTATATACCTCGCTTAACATCGGTCTTGTGTTTGTTTTTCTCGAAATTTGCGAGGATCTCGCGCATTTGTTCTACCTGATCCTGTCTGTTTAAAATATTTATAATGTCTAATTTGTCCATGGTATATGTCTATGTATTTTTTTATACTGCTTTTTATATACAATAGAAAATAACAAATCTCTGCACTTGTGTGCGTTGTTATCGAACATGTAACAATCCATAAAATGGTAATAATTCGTGTATTTTGTCTTTTTATACGTGTATTTGCGTTTCCCCCAGGTAGGATTTGTGTGATTGGTCATTATTCTCGTCATTACGAAATCCAAGTCCACACGCATCACCATTCGTATGTACGCATCGTACACCCGCTTTTCTACCATCAATTCCTGAACAATGTCGTGGTGAGCGACATACGATTGTTTAGTGACCCACACCACTTCTCGTTTGGGAATATAGGAATAAATTATCCTCATTACATCTATACAGCATCGTCTGTCTAATAGTTCCAAGTCCATATTATAACAATAATGATATTATTATAATACATTCATCTACGCGCATTGTGACCGGCGCTGTAGTATGTATGTAATGATTGTCTATGTGTCACACCATCTAACTGGCCGATGCACACGGGTTCGGTCCGCCGTATGTAAGTCCATCCCAACTGACTTGGTTGGAAACAGCCCAGTTGTATTTGCGACATAGCCCGTTTGCGCCTTTGTAGATGGCCCCGGTAAAGTTCATTGGAGACGTGGCCTTCCCCTTGTTGGTTTCTTTAGAATCAACGACACACGACGATCCACCAGTGCCCGAGTCAAACCAATAGTCGGGACAATCCGAGACCAGAGGCGGCCATTTAGTCTTATCCTTTGCAGATTTGAGATTGATGGCTACTATTGCAAGCAATATGATGAGCAGTATGATACACGCAGCGATGACTATACTTTGAAACGATGGCATTTATATAAATAAAACAGAATATAATTTTTTGTAGCTTTACTATATAATGAATCAACATTCTAATGGCCGAATCGATATCAAATCACCAGATACCAGCAACTTGTTCAACATGTATGATAAAATACCAGCCCACCAATGCACCACCTATCGGGGGGCGCTGGAGGGGCAGTGGGACACATCCACCTTGTCAGACGCATACTTTTCCGAGCAAAACGTGAATTACCTGCAAGCCAAAATTCGCGAAGGCGTGTATGCGAAATCGGAGGGCCAGTATAAAATTGGTGAGCAAGACTGCGACGCATTGAAAATTATCATGCGGTCCATCTATCTTCAATATTCTGCCAATCTGTCTTCCGGTATCAAAGAGCAAATTGAATCATTGGATACGATGGTGCTAAACTATTGTATTCCGCAAGTATTTAGTGAGGCAAAGGCGTATATGAAATATCTAAGCGATGCAAGCTCAATGTACATACCGATGGAACACCCCGTGATGGCAAAAGAAAACGACAAGCAACTCACTCTAAAGTCCTGGTTCTAGAATGGGTCGGTTCTTGTTAGTGGTGGAACGGACCATTATTTTTTCACCACAACGTTTTTCTTTATCTTTTTCACCATCTTTTTGGGCGGCGCAGTGTCTTCCGGTTCAGATGCAATCATCCGCGCATGATTCTCCTTGAAGACGACATATTCACTTTGCAACGCTTCCAGTTCAATGAGCCACATTTCCTGTATTGTGGTTGATTGCACCTTATCCAACTCGGCCTGTCTGTCTTCAGACTCTCGCTTGAGTTTTTCCGAGTTTTCAACCGATACGCTGTCCATTGGCATCCTGGTTAAATATTTGTAATCGTTCTCTTTTATGGATTTAGCATATCCTTTGACAGCTAACATTTCATCAATGGCATCCTTTGTTTTGTGACGAAGATCGATTGCGTCGTTCAGAAGCTCTTGGATGTACCTATACTTGTTTGACAACGTCTGCACGTCCTTTGTCAGCTCTCCTATGATATATTCTTTGCGGGTAGCATACATCTCAAGACGCTTGGGATAGTAGTCGTCGATGATATCCGCGATCGTGTTGTACTTTCGCAGCTTGTCCTCGTGGTCAAACAAATGCATATTGTTCGTGGACGATGTTGAATACAATTTCAGCAACTTCTCGACGCCATTGCACTGGTTCTCCAACACGGACGACTCCAGCTTTTGCAAGACTCCTTTGTGAAATTGAATAACGAAACTAACGCTGGTATCTTTGCTCATATCGTCGTAGTCCTTTACCATCGGCGTGATCTTTTTTCCGTTGGCGTCTGACGTTTCAAGAAGACCCTCGAGGTGCGCCTTAAAATCGTCCGTCCAATATCCAACGGGTAATTCTGTCACGCGAATCTTGTCGCTGTCTATGGTCTCGTATTTCCCCCGAATGAGATACTTGTTCTCGGCTATCTTGGAAATTGAGCCGGTGAATCCCTCGTAGTAGGGCATAAACTCGAAACCAGGCTCCATTTGGATACCTTCCAATCGACACTGAACATACTTGATAATGTCAGATGGGTTATAAGACAATATGTCTGTGCTAAATCCAGTTCCGATACCTCTGGCGCCATTCACAAGAACCATTGGAATGATCGGCGCATAATACACAGGCTCCACTTGCTGTCCGTCGTCGCTCAGATATTTGAGAATGTGGTCGTCCTTTTCAGGAAACAGCAGGCGGGTCAGATTGTTTAGGTGCGTGAAGATGTATCTTTCGGACGCGCTGTCCTTGCCTCCTTGCAGTCGAGTTCCAAACTGCCCGCCCGGCACCAACAGGTTGATGTTGTTGGATCCCACGAAGTTCTGGGCCATACCTACAATGGCCGCGTTCAATGACGCCTCGCCGTGATGGTACCCCGAATGCTCCGATACATACCCCGAAAACTGCGCAACCTTGATCTCCTGTGTGAGGTTCTTCTTGAACGACGCAAACAGGATCTTGCGCAGACTGATCTTGAGTCCGTCCATCAGGTTTGGAATGCTCCTGTCGCAGTCGTACTTTGAAAAGTGGATGAACTCCTTGTTGATGAACTCGTCGTAGGTGACCGACTCTTTGGTCGTGTCAAGGTAGCTGCTTCGATCGTACTCGGACAACCACTCTTTTCGATCGTCCGCGCGCTTTTTGTTAAAGATCATATCAATCGCGTTGTTGGTCGTCTCGCCCATATGCGCAAATCCAACAATCTTCTTATTACCAAAGTACTCGCGAAACTCCTTACCGGTACTTGTTCCCAACCCCTTGTAATATTTCACATTCCATCCCCGGGGCTCGTTGTTCATCGTCTCCAACCACGCGTCATATTCGCCCGTGTTGTAAAACAACAGCTCCTGGTTTCCCTTGCGGGCCTTCAGGATGGGCGTGTTCATGAACCCAATGAACCCGGGAATCAGCGTGAGACTGGGCCATATCGTCTGGAACAAATTCACACCCAGTCCCTTGATATGGCTTCCGTCCAGATCCTGGTCGGTCATAAAGAGTACCTTTCCGTACCGCAAGGACCTGTTCACGTGGTCGATGGTCTTGTAATCCTTTCCGGATTCCAACCCCAGAATCTTTTTGATATCCGCAATCTCCTTGTTGTCGGTAATCTTCTTGGTCGTCTCGCCGCGTACGTTCATGATCTTGCCCTTCATCGGATATACACCGAATAGGTTGCGGTCGGAAGACGAAAGCCCGGACACAATCCCTGCCTTGGCCGAATCTCCCTCGCAGAAGATGATCGTGCATTGACTGGACTTGTCGGTTCCAGCCCAGTTCGCGTCAATAAGTTTAGGAATTCCTCGAACGTTCTTGGACTTGGTGCCATCCGTCTTTTTCGCGGCCCTTGTCTCTTTTACCTCTGTCAACGCACACGCTGCCTCCATCACGCCCATCTTGGCAATCTTCTCGATAAACTTGTCGGACACCACGCACGATGACCCGAACTTGGACACGGGAGTATTCAAATAATCCTTGGTCTGGCTGTCAAATGCCGGGTTCTCAATATCGCAACGCAAGAACAGGATGAGCTGTTCCTTGATGGAATTGGCATTTACATTCACCTTCTTCTTTTTCTCGATGTAGACGGACAATTTACGGATGATCTGTTGCAACACATAGTCAACGTGCTTGCCGCCCTTGGATGTGTGGATGCCATTGACATACGTCACTTGCTGAAACTCGTGGGTAGGACTCAGCGACACCACATACTCCCATCGCCCGTTGGCGTGGTCTTCATACACACGCTGACTCTCGTCTTTGGATCCAATGTACATGTCGACATACTGAGGGAATGTTTTGATGGGAACCTGCACGGAGTTGTACTTTACCTTGATGTTTTTATCCGTAATCGCAGCGACATCATATATGCGTTTCACTAGCACCTGTTTCATATCATCGGTAAGGCCGGAGATACCAAATCTCTGGAAGTCCGGCTTGAATGAAATTTTCGTGTAGGGCTTGGACTTGCTGCATTTGGTGATTTTTGGTTTTCCAATGATGTCTAGGTTCGATGAGAACGACTGCACGTACTTTAGCCCTCTCACGTGGTCGATGGTCTCTATGGAACCTTCCGTCGACCAAATCAATACGAGCTTGAACCCGAACCCGTTCTTGCCTCCCACAATCTTCTTCTCCTCTTTGTTGTAGTTTGTGCTCGTTCGCAAATGACCGAAGATGAGCTCGGGGATCCAGATCTTGTACTCTGGATGCATGGCAACGTCAATGCCATTGCCGTCGTTTGTCATTGTAATCGTTCCGTCGTCTGCAATACCAAGGTCTATGTACGTAACCGGCAACGCCTTTTCTTGATTGGATGCAACGGCTTGTTTCATACGCACTACGTGATCTCTGCAGTTAACGATGCCTTCATCAAACAATTTGTACAATCCGGGGATATAGGAGATGGTCCGCTGCACCACCTTGTTGGATTCTGGCTCGTATAGCCACATATCTGACTCTACATTTTCAACAGAACCGATGTAGGTATCCGGGTTGGCCAGGATATGTTCCTTATCGGTTTTCTGCTGGTATTTTTCGGCTAGCTCACTTGTAGTTTGGGCTGACATTTGGTTTGTATTGTGTTGTGATTGTATTTTTATATAGGTTCATTTTTCTTTTATTTTGTCCGGATATCATATACTCTACAAGACAATGCAACAGCCCGTGAACTTTTGTGATTATATAGACAACGAGGTGAAAAACGGGCGTCCGGATGCTATTCCTGCGTTTTGTCCCGTTCCCAAGATAAAGGGGCTCTACTACCCTACCCCCAAACAGCTATTTGATCAGTTTAGGAACGAGAATTGCAACATCACGAAAAAACTACCCGGGACATTGGGGTCGTCTGAGGCCATTTCCAACAAAATGCGTCAGTCCATGCTGCTCACCACAGCCAGATCTGGGGCAGGGCGAACTCAATTTGTATTGAATGCAAATAGCAACGGGGAGAGACAAGGACAGCCCGGCGGGATCGGTGCCCCCATTCGAAACCGATTTTAGAAACAATCAATCCTGGGCTCGGAGCCAACCTCGAAACCAGAATCGGAGAATGCCCATCTTTATTAAGCAACAAATATTTATTTTCTTGCACTATTTTATAATGACTGGTTTGTCGAGAGCACAAAGGGCAAAATATCAACAGGTGATTGGATCACGTCGTCAGGTATGGAACGGATCCGCTCATCACACGAGCGGAGGATTAACAAGGGGGCAATTGTTTATGACTAAGAATGGTCGCATCGTCAGCAAGTCCAAGCACTTTAGCGCCAAGAAGGACAAGCGTCTAATCAAGGCTGGCTATGGCACCCGCAAGGGGAAATTTGGATTCGTCATGCTGAACGGAAAGGGCAAGAAGGGAAGTCGCAAGAACAAGACCATGAAGAAGCGCGGAGGATATGCTGGCCACCTTCCCCTCTCTCCCGATAACTACGACGGACAAGGGGTGGGAACCAGTGGTGTGGCCCTGCAGGAGGTTGCTGGCCAGGCCGGTGGTCGTCACAGACGCGGACACAAGGGTACCAGACGCCACAAGCGCGGAGGGTACTCTGGACATCTCGCGCTCTCCCCTACTCCCTACGATGGACAGGGTGTGGGGACCAGTGGGGTGGCTCTTCAGGAGGTTGCTGGACAGGCCGGTGGATCTGGATTCGCGAACTTGCTCGATAAGATAAAGGGATATACTACTGATGTCCAACAGGGAGGTCGTCGTCGTCGTCGCAGCGGATCTCGTCGCAGAGGAGGCGGGGTTGGTGATCTAGATGCTTAATTTACACGTACGCAATAAGTGTGTGTGTGTTCATCCGTATAAAATCACAAGTCGTGACTCGTTATGATGTCGTGTGATGTAATAATAGATATTACATCATATTTAACTATCTACTTCTAATATCGTATCGACTCTACCCATACACTAGTTTTCCGTCTGTGTATACCAGTTGCTGTGTAGGAATGTCTCGTATTCAATGTAATGGCCAGCGGTCGTCCGAAGATATTTCTCGAAATACCCCTTGCTCACCACTTGTTTGGCGCTGAACGTGTCGCAATAAAAATTGTACGCTTCTTCGAATGAAAGAAACGATGTGTCGCCCTTCTCTCTACACGACTCCTTCAGTTTGTTCAATGCATCCGCAATGTCGTCGCTCTTGTTCCACAAGTCGCACGAAATGTTGGCAATGTACCGGTTGTCGATTATTTCCTCTTCAGAGAAAAAGTGGTTGATGACCTTCAGCACCTCAATGTCGTCCATTTGCATCCCCCTGACCTTGATCAGGTTGCATATCTCGTCGATTTCCAGTTCGTTGCCCGCATCAGAATGCACGTGCTTTTCCCAGAACTCAATAAATTCGCATATGCGGGGAAGATGCTTGCTGGTGATGTTGATAAAACAATCCTGTATCTCGCTATACTCATACCTTTCCACCAGAATGGTCTTGAGCGTGTTGAAATAAATCATATTGGGGAGGTTCAGGTTCAAGAGGAACGACTTCCACAAGTAGTGCATGTCCTTCCACTTCAGGGTATAGATAGGCAGGTTGCCTGTGCTACACTCGGTATTGTCCAACATCTCGCTACAGAACGTATCGATGATTACGTCTCTGCTGTTGTTCTTTAGATATAGCGTATAGTCCTTGAGCGTCTCGCCGGCTTTTCTGGCAATGTAGTCATCTGCGCTTGTAAATCGGTTCGAGTAATGACACGCAACACAAAACATGTCCAATGACTGGTCGATGGAGATGGTATCTTCCATATTGTCGTTGATGCTCAAAAGCCGGCAGTTGTTGTACGCGTGCGACTCGTGGTATTTTATGAAATTGCGAGTTATGTTTGTTTGTCCCATCGTGATGTAGGCATACGAGTCGATCTGCGTGAGAAAGTTCTTGGCCTTTCCGTAGATCAAATAAATGTTGTCCCGGTTTTTCTTCAGTATGTTGTCTCCAAGGAGAGTGAGGAAATACTTGGCGGCATCCCTGGTAGGGAATACCTTGGGACTCAGACATTTGAGCACGTATTGAATAGTGGCAGACTCCGGCACGGCCTTTAGTAGAGTCGTTTCCTTGATTTGTTTGATGATGTTGTTTTTTGTTTTGTATTTCCAGTCCTGCAGTCCGCTGTCGTGTGAAATAGTATTGAGTAACTTGTGTAGGATATCATCTTCTTTGACCACCCGGTAGTGCTTTCCATCGTAGGCATAAAAGCACCCCAGGTTGTTTTGCATCAAGTAGTAGTATCGATGTTTGCTCAAAAATACCTTGACAAACATCGCTTGCTCATTGGCGAGGTTGTTGGCTCGAATCAACCGCTGCTCGTGGTTTTGGGCCTCCGTATGGAGTGTCGTCTCCAGTCCAGTGTTAATATGGTAGTCTAGTCTCTGTAGGATATACTCGTTGTCTTTGTATTTATCCAACAACACGGCGATGGTGTCGTTGCACTTGTCTGGTAATTCGGAAGTAGATTGCATTGATTGCTTAGTATATCCAAATACTTTTAAACTATTTACGCTTTTATGCTTTTACACTTTTATGCTTTTACACTTTTGCACTTTTACATTTTTTGAGTTCAGGGAGACAATGACGATATCTAGGCATCTCTCCCATTCATAGGTGGGTAATGAGAATTCGACGGGGTGTGACGTAGGATGTTCGCGTTCGTGTATATGGAAATACGCGTTTTTTGACACATCCACCCAAGATCAAAAAAGAATATGTGGCGATGTGCGTATTTAGTTGATATAAATAGCCATCCAGAAACTATTTAAAGGTTTGCGCGTAAAAAACCCATACAATGAGTAGCTCTGCGTCAAATTCAGATTCTTCCGGAAATAATACAGATAATAATGTATTGACAATCAAAACTGTACAGATCGCGCCATTCAGGACCCTGATGACGGCCTTGAAGGACATTCTGCTTGAAACAAATATCTCCTTCCAACCCGACGGAATCCGCATCATTAACATGGACAAGTCGCACACCATCCTTGCTCACCTCCATCTTGCCGCACAGAACTTTGAATTTTACGAATGCAAGAAGGAGCGAATCATTATCGGCGTGAACATGTTCCACTTATTCAAATTGATCAACTCTATCGACAACGACGATACCCTGACTATTTACATTGAAAATGGCGACTATGCTGATGGTATCGTGTCGCATCTTGCACTCAAGTTTGAAAACGGCGAAATCAAACAATGCAAGACCCAGAAACTCCGTCTCATTGAGCCCGAACCAGATGACTTGGAGTATCCCGACGTGACCTTTTCTTCTGTCATCAACCTCCCTTCTTCCGATTTCCAGAAGATCATCCGCGATTTGTCGTGCATCTCCGACAAGCTAGAAATCAAATCGGTTGGGAACGAACTTATATTCAAGTGCTCTGGGCAGTTTGCGTCTGCCGAAATCCATCGCGCCGAGTCGGACGGAAGCATGGGCTTTGTACTAAAGCAGGACTCAAGCAAAATTATCCAGGGCGAGTTTTCCCTCAAGAATCTGGGGTACTTCATCAAGTGTACAAATCTCTGCTCGCAAATCGAGTTGTATCTTGAAAACGATCTACCTCTTGTGGTCAAGTACAATGTGGCTTCTCTGGGCGAAATAAAGTTGTGTCTGGCGAGTCTTCCTAGCTCTTAAAAATTGTATAATGTCACCTCCGCGGCTAGCTCGTATGGTAGATTATACAATTTCCAATCCGTTGAGGTGGCTTATGAAACCAATACATATATAGTGGTCATCACTTGGCACAATGTGAGAAATTTCACTTTGTTTGACACCGGATAAATATCCCCATACCCCAAGGTTGTACCGGTAACTACGGAAAAGTAGAATCTGTCGTAGAATTGCTGAAACAGGTTTTTGCTGGTGACTTCTTCTTCCACGTTTTCGACATCCGCATCCACGTCCCTCTTGAATTGCGTATCTGTTTCGGGGTTGACCTCGCCTTTTTGTATTTTGGACGCGATTTTGTCCTCGGCATGCTGTGAGATGTCCTGCTTTTTCACCTTCTCCACATATTTTGCTACTAGTTCCCTTTTCAAATAGTCTTGCAGTATGTTTATTCCACCAAACTCAGAGTCGTGGCAGAAAACGAAATAAACAAACCCGTAAAAAATGAATGACAAAAACAACATCAACAATTTGTTGGCAGCGCGATTCCTTACAAAGGCTGTGAAAAGGGACCCTTTTTTTGCGAACAATCTGTATAACATCTTATATACTGGAGGTATATTATTTTTTGAATACCGCGTGATGATTGCAGACAATGTAACAAATGGACGTTGCTCATTCGTGATCGTCACCATAATCGTAGAGACGAATCTTGTGTTTTATATTTAGAACAGACAATGAGTTAATCTTGTGAATTATTTATGTCCTTTTGTATTATGGATATTGATAATACAAATATTGACAACGTACTGCAAAAGGGTCCGGGTGCAACCATCGTATCTGCTTTCATGATCAACATTAATTATCGCGCAGACAGAAACTATGACAAGTATTTTTTGCTAGCTAAACAATTACTGCAAGTACCGATGAACAAGGTGATCTTTGTAGACAAATCAATTTTGGGGTTTTTCAAAGAGTATATGAACGAGTACAACACGCTCATCCCTTTCGAGAAAAGCAGTAATTATCTCTACGAGTACATAGACAAACTGGACAAGTTTGAACTCAATACCGGGAACCCATCCAAGGACACGATTGAGTACATGTTCACAATGTCATTCAAGACCGAATTTGTACGCAAGGCGATCGAACTAAACAATTACAATTCCAAGGAGTATATTTGGATGGATCTGGGAATTAAACATATGATGGACATATCGCAAGACGAGTTCACTAAAAAGGTGATGAGGTTACAATATTTAGAGTATCCGCACAATGTCAGGATTGCATCTATATGGAATCCAGATCACGATTATCAGCTGAATTTGTACAAGGATATTTGTTGGTGTTTTGCTGGCAGCATTTTTGGAGGAAACGTAACCTCCTTACTTGAATTTGCGGATTTAACAAAAAAAGAGTGCTTGCAGATAATGAAGACGAAAAAGAGTTTAATGTGGGAAATCAACGTGTGGAAGCTGGTGTACAATCAGGACAGGTGGAGGTTTTTGTTTTATATATGTAGTCATGATACAAGTATTCTTGACAACTATTGATAATACTAGAAAATATAAATGGAACATGTGCTCTATTTATATTTGGCAGTTAAATCTTAGTATAGAAAGTTATATTATTATATAATATATATACAATGAGTGGTAACAGGGGCTTTTACAATTATATGGATACCATAAGGGGTGCTCAAGGTAACAGAAATTGTCAGCCTACCCCTAATACACCATGTATTGTGCCAGGACCGACTGGGCAACCAGGACCACCAGGGCGTCAAGGACCACCCGGACCTCCAGGACCGCCCGGACCCCAAGGGCGCCAAGGAATACCAGGTCGTCAGGGTCCCGAAGGAAGTACGGGTATGACAGGATCAGAAGGAGAGATTGGCTCATCTGGCGGTATTGTATTGTTTATGAACATAGATGAGGTAGTAGACATCAACGATGTTAATTTCTATAATATAGACGCCAATTTGTACGAAACGTGTAGTCCAACCATCAAAACGGTGCGCATCCTTGACGACATCCAAGGTACGAGCGCTCCCCCCATTTCTTTGAACGGCGATTATTATAGTGGAAGCGAGATTCAATTTGGAATTATGTCAAACGTATTGTCCTCTAACATCATCCCTCCTGGAAAATGGGACATGCACGTGTGGGTTCGTACATCTACTGCAAATGCTATTAATTTGCAATGGACACTTTATTCTCAAGACATCCCAGGCGTCTTCTCTCCAAACCCATTGGCCGTCTCTCACATCGAAACGATTGATAGTTCCTCGCACACACAATCGATGGAGATTATTATTCCGATGTACATTGACAAGCCACTCATCTTATGCAACGCAACCACTCGGTTGTTGGTCGGTATAAAAGCCTACACGCAATTGGATACTAAGCCGTCATTGTCCATGTATTTTGAGAGCAATAGCCCGTCATTCATCCGCACTACATTGATACCAATGGGTCCTACCGGTGCGGCAGGTGAAGCAGGTCCTACCGGAGTAACCGGTGCAGCTGGTGTGATAGGAGAGACTGGAAAGACCGGCGACACCGGCGCAACTGGTGATGCTGGAATACAGGGACCTACTGGTGAGCAGGGAGAACAGGGTGTGCCTGGCATTGCCAGTAATACTGGAGCAACGGGTTATACTGGTCAAACAGGTGATATTGGTCCGACTGGACACACTGGAGTCCAAGGTGAAGCAGGTACGGCTGCCAATACAGGTGCCACTGGTCATACCGGAGAGGCAGGTGATATTGGACCGACTGGACACACCGGACCGACTGGACAAAAGGGCGATACCGGTACAATTGGTGATACTGGTATGACTGGTCCTACCGGAAATGACGGAGTGAAAGGAGACACAGGTGCAACCGGTGATGCTGGTGTAACTGGTAGTGCTGGTGTAACCGGTGCAACTGGAGAGGCTGGTGTCGCTGGTGCAACTGGCGATGCTGGTGCAACCGGAGAGGCCGGCGTAACCGGTGCAACTGGAGCGGCTGGTGTCACAGGTGCAACTGGTAGTGCTGGTGTTGCTGGTGCAACCGGAGAAGCTGGTGTAACGGGTGCAACCGGGGTTGCTGGTGAAGATGGCACTACGGGTGCAACTGGAGAGGCGGGTGTCGCTGGCGCAACTGGTAGTGCTGGCGCAACTGGTGTTGCTGGTGTAACCGGCGCAACTGGAGAGGCGGGTGTCGCTGGCGCAACTGGTAGTGCTGGCGTAACTGGTGTTGCTGGCGCAACTGGTAGTGCTGGCGTAACTGGTGCAACTGGAGAGGCGGGTGTCGCTGGCGCA
>ERZ807291.5412-NODE-5412-length-16057-cov-5.701225_pt1 | contig 16057 bp, 12 predicted proteins | sample MGYA00521257_ERZ807291 | MGnify/ENA primary metagenome ERZ807291 (study PRJEB31413, sample SAMN03169783) | marine metagenome | biome: Marine; feature: Water; material: Subsurface seawater | place: North Sea | collected 2011-04-28 | depth 1 m m ...
TAGCGCAATGTCAACGTCGACACGCGCGTGGTCGCTCTCAGGCGTCCTGCCTTACACGACACTTGGTCATCCTGACCATCGTCTACCAATTTCACCACCTGGGCATATAACTAGATGGGTTTTATCTTACTTAATCTAGCGCAATGTCAACGTCGACACGCGCGTGGTCGCTCTCAGGCGTCCTGCCTTACGCGACACTTGGTCATCCTGACCATCGTCTACCAATTTCACCACCTGGGCATATTCTACTTCCGCTATCTGTGTGATCCCATTCAGAGTTTACCATGCAGCTGGTCACACAGCGGGCGCGAACTATAGTAACCGGCAAAGATTTTGTCAATTACCGTTGATCAAATTAATGATTCTGTGATCCAGTCTTGTTGCCGAAAAATTTCTTTTTGTCAGTATTACCGCGTCATACGTAATGGTCGTGGGCGCTCTGGTAGACTGAGATGTAGGCTAGATCAACAGGGACGATTGGTTATGACAATTACCTAAATTCTTACAAGGAGTTAGACTATGTTAGAAACAACGAAAAAAATACTTTTGATTAGTGCTTCCTTAATTGCCCTCTCCGGGTCGGCTCAGGTGATTGCTGGATCTGCTGAAAAGAGCAACTCATTGGTGTCTGAGCAGGTTCAGCAACAGGTTAATATCAACAGTGCTTCTGCTGTTGAGATTGCTAAATCGCTCAAAGGTGTTGGGCTCAAAACCGCGCAGGCAATTGTTGCTTATCGTCAGGCCCATGGATCGTTTAAAAGCCTTGACTCCATTGCCATGGTCAAAGGTATTGGCAGCAAGACGTTACAGAAAAATTCCGCGCGTATAGTGCTCGAATAAACCTGTTGGTCATGTAAAATGATCCGGTCGCTCAGGCGGCCGGATTTTTTTATGGAATTAACAATGCTTAATACTGCGCAGATCTATCCATGAGCCTCGACGCGCTCCTTACCCTTGCTGTTTTGCTCGGCTTCCTTGGCGCATTAGCCAGTGGCCGCTTGGCTGTGGATCTCGCGCTGGCGCTGTGCATGGTGGCACTATTGGTGTTTGGCGTGTTGACGCCGAATGAAGCCTTTCAGGGCTTCTCTAATCCGGCACTGTTTATTATTGCCTGTTTCTATGTTGTCTCCTCTGCGTTGAAAGAGAGCGGGGCGCTGCACTGGTGGATTATGCGCTGGCTTGGCAATAGTGGTTCGGTGAGGGGAGCGATTCCGCGAATTATGGGGCCGGTGGCCGTTACCAGTTCGATTATTAGCAATACGCCCGTGGTGGCCATTTTTATTCCGCTGATTCAGGATTGGGCGCGACGCCACAAGCTGTCGGTTTCCAAATTGCTGATTCCACTCAGTTATGCCTCTATATTGGGTGGCACCTGCACGTTGATTGGTACCAGCACCAATATCTTGGTCGTTGGTATGCTGCAAAGTACCTCGGAGGCAAACAGTCTTAGTCTCTTTAGTCCAGCGGTGATCGGTATTCCTTTGGTGGTGTTGGGCATTGCCTACTTTATGTTGATTGGATACAGGCTGCTGCCAGATCATCGCGGGTTAGAGGATGCTATGCCCGATGCTCGAGAATATGCGGTGAGTATGCAAGTGGAAGAGGGTGGTCCACTGGTGGGTATGTCCATTGCCGATGCTGGGTTGCGTCATTTGCAATACAGCTTTTTGTCGGAAATTCAATCCAGAGGCCATGTTATCCCGGCAGTGAGCCCAGAAGAGATTCTTAGCGACAATGACATTTTAGTGTTCGTTGGGCAGCCGGAGTCGGTTGGTGAGCTGCGACAGTTTCGTGGTTTGGTACCCTCCGAGGGCGAGATTTTAAAGCTCGATGTGCCCTATGGGTCCAGAGCGCTGATTGAGGCGGTGATTTCTCCTGTTTCCAATATGGTTGGCAAGACGGTTAAAGCATCTTCCTTTCGGACCATGTTTGGCGGCGTGATTCTGTCGGTGTCGCGCAATGGTGAGCGAATCGATCAAAAAGTCGGCAGTATCGTCCTTCGCGCCGGTGACACGCTATTGCTGGAAGCGGCGCGCGGCTTTGTGCGCCGTCACCGTTACAACCGTGATTTTCTGCTTCTCAGTCGGATTGATGATGTCAGTATTCCTGATGTGAGTAAGGCTCCGTTGGCTTTGGGTTTACTAGGTTTGTTTGTCGTGGTGGTGGTGGCTAATTTAATGTCGCTGGTGGCGGCCTCTCTGCTGCTGGTGGCGGCGTTGGCGGCGAGTGGTTGTATCTCTAAGGAGTTTGCCCAGCGCAGCATCGACTTTAGACTGTTGCTTGCTATTGGGTCATCTCTGGCGCTAGGATTTGCGCTGCAAAAAACCGGTCTCGCCGATGCCGCAGCCCAGGGCATCATGCTGCTGGCTGATGGCAGCCCGTTTTTGAATTTACTACTACTCTATTTGGTCACCGTGATAGCCACTGAATTGATTACCAATAATGCTGCGGCGGTGCTGATGTTTCCATTGGCGCAGGCGCTGAGCATTGAGCTGGATGCAAGCCTTTTGCCTTTTGTTATGACGATAATGTTTGCTGCATCAGCGAGTTTCTTGACGCCGTTCGGCTACCAAACTAACCTCATGGTTCAGGGTCCCGGCGGCTATCACTTTGGCGACTATTTTCGGGTAGGGATTTGGCTGAGTCTGATTGTGGCTGTCACCGTGGTAACCATGGTACCGCTGTTCTGGCCATTTTAGTGATTGTCATTAGTCTCAATAATGGGGCCATCTAGACTATACTAATAAGCATAAACTGTAAGCGTAAGGCTGTCCCCTAGCTTAACAAAGCTTTAGGGTACGGCCATTAAATATTTATCGTTAGGAGCAATAGATCCACAGCGCCTATCCAAGAGACACTATCCAAGAGAGACTATCCAAAGAGAGGAAAGAATGACCGAATTGACCTGCTTCAAGGCTTACGATATCCGTGGCCAACTAGGCACTGAATTAGATGAAGGAATAGCCTATCGCATTGGTCGTGCCTACGCCGAATTTCTGCAGCCAAAAACGATTGTTCTGGGCGGTGATATTCGTCTCACCAGTGAAGCGCTTAAAGCGGCACTCAGTGATGGCATCCGCGATGCGGGTGCCAATGTTATCGATATTGGCATGGTGGGTACGGAAGAGGTCTATTTCGCCACCTCATATCTCAATGCCGATGGGGGAATTGAAGTCACCGCTAGCCACAATCCAATTGATTACAATGGCATGAAGCCGATTCGTGAAGGCTCAAGACCGATTAGTTCAGATACCGGGTTGCTGGATATTAAGCGGCTTGCCGAAGACGATAATTTTGACGCGGTCGATCCAGACGCGCGCGGTGGCTATGAAAAAGTCTCCATCCTTGAGGCCTATCTCGATCATCTGCTCGGATATATCGATAATAGCGCGATCACCCCTCTAAAAATCGTTATGAATGCTGGTAACGGCGCAGCAGGCCATGTGGTCGACGCTATCGAGACGCGCTTTGCCGAGCTCAACCTGCCGATTGAGATAATTAAAATCTTCAATGAACCCGATGGCACATTTCCAAACGGTATCCCCAACCCCATATTGCATGAAAATCGCGCGCCGACCATTGATGCGGTGCTTGAGCAGGGTGCCGATATGGGTATTGCCTGGGATGGTGACTTTGATCGCTGCTTCTTAGTCGATGAAAAGGGCAACTTTATTGAGGGCTACTATATCGTTGGCCTGCTCGCTGAAGCCTTCTTGCTGAAAAATCCCGGGGCTAAAATTGTCCACGATCCACGCCTGACCTGGAACACCATTGATGTGGTCAAAAAAGGCGGCGGCCACGCCATTCAGTCAAAGACCGGTCACGCATTTATTAAAGAACGCATGCGCTCCGAGGATGCGGTTTATGGCGGCGAAATGAGTGCACACCATTATTTCCGTGATTTCTTTTACTGCGACAGCGGCATGATTCCCTGGCTACTGGTGATGGAGCTGATAACGCGCAGTGGCAAGCCGCTCTCTGCTTTGGTTGATCAGATGGTTGAGGCCTATCCCTCACCGGGTGAGATTAATCGCAAAATTGCTGATCCCGCGGCAGCCATTCAACGAGTGCGCGAGCACTATGAACAGAGTGCGCTGGTCGTCGACGAGACCGATGGCATTTCAATGGAATTTCCGCAGTGGCGGTTTAATCTGCGCATGAGTAATACCGAGCCGGTCGTCAGGCTCAATCTGGAAACCCGCGGCGACAGAGATTTACTGGCCAAGTGTCAGAGTGACCTTCTCGCGCTGCTCGACTAAGTATAATTTGGCAGGCTAAATACAATCTCACAGGATGGTGGGTATGCAAAACTGGTTTTTACTTCAGACAAAATCAAAGCAGGAAAACAGGGCAGTGGAGAATCTTGAGCGTCAGGGCGTCAGTTCATTCTGCCCAATGATTCGTGTCGAAAAAGTCTCTCGAGGCACCCGAGTGGTCAAGCAGGAAGCGCTCTTTCCAGGCTACCTGTTCGTCAATTTTGATCAGGAGTCGGTCTCCTCCACGACGGTTCGTTCAACACGCGGTGTCAGTCATTTTGTCACCTGTGCCGGTGCGCCGGTCAGAGTACCTGAGGAGCTGATTGACCAGCTTGTGCAGCGCACAGATCCTGTCAACGATGAGATGGTCTCCAAACTACCGAAAAAGGGCCAACAGATGGAAATTGTTGAAGGCCCCTTTCGCGGTCTAAATGCGGTATTTTCTCAGCCTGACGGCAATCAACGCGCTATAGTATTAATCAATCTATTGAATCAAAAGGTGTCGGCATCGCTGCCGTTTACCAGTCTGGTGGCCAGTAATGGGAGCGCTGCATAAGCTTAGTCAGTAACCGGTGCAAGGTGGCATTACTGCGTCGCTAGAGATATTGAATGGAAGCAAGACAACTTAACATGGAGTGGTTTATGAAGAACAAACGCGCGTTTTTTTTGCGCTATTTTGGCATCGTCCTGATGTCAATTGGTGTGATAGTGCAGGCTCAGCAGGTCTCGCTTGAGGCGGTGAGCGAAGGTGTACAAGAAGCGCGAGAACTGTGTAACAGTATCGATGAGCAGAAGAAAGGTCTTGCCAAAGCGGCGGGCTACGACGTTGATAAACTTTGCGGTGCGCTTGAGCTAATTGAAATACCTGAGGCCGGCGGTGAAGGAGGCGAGGATAATGCACTTCTTGTTTTGCCGCGCAACGATCAGCAGTTTACCTTGGGCGACAAATCGCTTGAGCAGATCGCTCTGGATAAAGATAACCTAACGCAGAGTCCTAGCGCGACCGATAAGCTGCTGCCATTTGGTTACGATCTATTTGCTGGCGAGCCAGCCAGTTTTGAGCAAGCCTCGCGCACCCCTGTTTCGCCAGATTACCTGCTCGGTCCCGGTGACACTGTGCAGTTGCGTTTTTATGGCAAACTCAATGAGTCTCACAATCTGGAGATCAACCGCAGCGGTTCAATTGAATTTCCTCAACTAGGCCCAATCCACTTAGCGGGCATTACCTTCTCCGATGCCAAACAATTACTGCAGCGCCGCATCCAGCATGAAATGATCGGTGTTGAGGCTAGTATTAGTCTTGGCGAACTGCGATCGATTCAGGTTTTTATGCTTGGTGAAGCCTACAAGCCAGGCAGTTATACCGTTTCGGCACTTTCAACTATTACCAACGCACTATTTTTATCCGGCGGCGTTAGCGATATTGCCTCGCTGCGCAATGTGCAGTTAAAGCGCGGTGGGACGCTTATATCAACGCTCGATCTCTATGACCTGTTATTGCACGGTGATACATCGCAGGATGCGCAGCTGCAATCCGGAGATACGATCTATATTCCCACGGTAAAACAAATCGCGTCTGTGGAAGGCGCCGCGCGTCGCCCCGCTATCTATGAGCTCAAGGGCACTGTCACCGCCGCCCAATTGATCGAACTGGCTGGTGGCTTAGAGGCTAATGCCTTTCATCAAAGTGCACGGATTCATCGGGTCGGTAATTCAGGTTTTAGGCATGTGATTGATATAGACCTGACCACCGAGCAGGGCAAAAGCACAGCGATTAAAAATGGTGATCTGTTAAAAATTGAGAAAGTGGTCGAGGAGCAGGAATTGTTCGTTACGCTGTCCGGCCATGTTCACTATCCCGGTGAGTTTTTGTGGCGCGACGGCCTGCGGATCTCAGATATGGTGAAAAACATCCGTGCGGTGAAATCCGATGTTGATCTAGATTTTGCACTGATCCGTCGGGAAACGCAGCCAGTAGGCAAAATAGAACCCATTTTTATTGACTTGGGAGCAGTTCTCGCCAACCCGAACAGTGAATTTAATATTAGTCTCTTTCCACGTGACGAACTGATGATTTTTTCCAATGATCCGCAGCGCGCCACTCTGCTGGAAGAATTGATGGAGGATCTGCGCCTGCAATCGCGCTCAGGTGAGATGGCGCGTATTGCTTCAATTACTGGCACAGTGCGTTCACCTGGTGAATATCCCCTTACTACAGGGATGACGTTGACGCAGTTGATTGCGGCTGCTGGGGGACTAAATGAAGAAGCTTATACTCAATTTGTCGAGCTCTCTCGGCACGATTTTACCAGTCCAGAAGAGACTATTTCTGAACATTTCAGCATCACTCTGGCTGATGCCGTTAGAGATCCAGCCAAGGATCCAGAGCTGCATCCTTATGATGTGGTTTCAGTGCGCACTATTCCCGAATTTCGCGAAAAGCTGAGTCTGGAAATCAAAGGCGAGGTGAAATTTCCCGGTACCTATGCCTTTAAGCGCGGCGAAACGTTGGCGCAGGTGATTGCTCGCGCCGGCGGATTGACCGCGCTGGCTCACGCTGATGCAGCCGTATTTACGCGAGAGGATTTGCGTGAACAGGAGGCAAAACAGCTCGAGGATTTGCGTCAGCGCCTGCGTGCAGAGGTGGCTGCAACTGGTTTGGAAAAAGCTAATGAAGGCAACTTGGCGGGGGTCAATGATTCCACCAGGATCGTTGAGCAACTCGATGCCACTGAAGCACTGGGTCGGTTGGTGATTGATCTCAGCGATATTCTCGATGGATCAAGGGATGACGTTGCGTTAAAAGATGGCGATGTGTTGGTGGTGCCCCAATACCGTCAAGAAAAGAAATTTAGGTGCTGGGTGAAGTTCAGCACCCCTCGGCACACCTTTTCAATCGTCAATCAAGCATTGATAACTATATTGAGTTGAGCGGCGGCATAAATCGTCGCGCCGATAAAAAACGCATTTATGTCGTGAAAGCGGATGGCTCGGTCGCGCTGCCCGGCCGCACCGGTTGGTTTCGTCATCGCCGAGTCAATATTGAGCCAGGTGACACGGTCATAGTGCCGCTGGATGTGGACCGCCGCCGCACGATGACGGTGTGGGGTGAAGCAACCGCGATTATCTATCAGCTAGCGCTAGGAGCGGCAGCGGTGAATAGCTTTTAAAATCAGGTAACTAAAAGGAATTAAGGATGTGGATCACGGGAAGATCAACAGGTAGAAATAGGCATCTCTATCGTTTTGCCTGCTTGGCGCTAAGCATAACCTTATATATGACAGTGGCAAATGGGGAGCCCTGGGTCGATACTCGCAATGCCTCTCTGCGGGCTGATATAGAGCGCCTATCGAGAGCCGGGTTGATTCAGGTGCCGATCAACACCTGGCCACTGATGTGGTCAGGGGTGCTCAATGATCTAGAGCCGGCTGCCGGCGCAAACCCCGTGACGATCTTGGCGTTGCAAAACAGCCGTGCTCGGGTGTTGGCGGCGGGCCGGCGTGCCACCCGAGCTGATCGGGCGCAGCAGTCGCTAAGCCTATCGGCCGTGAATCAGTCGCAGCTGCTTCGCCACTTCGGCGATAATGCTCGCGATGAAGCGCAGCTGACGTTGCGCCGCAACGGGATCAGCGAGCATTTTGCCTACAATCTTGAACTAAGCAGAGTAAAAAACCCTTGGGACGGCGATCGCACCCACTACGATAACAGCTATTTTGGCGTGGTCTGGGGTAACTGGATTGGCATGATTGGCAATGTCGAGAAATGGTGGGGCCCTGGCTGGAACAGTAATTTAATTCTCACTAATAACGCACGCCCAACTCCCGGCCTAACCTTGCAGCGAAATTATTCAGAGCCTTTCAAATGGCCGCTCTTAAACTATTTAGGCCCCTGGACCACTCATCTATTTATCTCCAAGCTCGATGATGAGCGACATATTAATGATGCCAAACTTGTTGGTATGACTTTCGGTTTTCGGCCGCTGCAAAGCGTGGAGGTCAATCTGCGACGAACGGCTCAATGGGGCGGTGAGGGTCGATCAGAGAGCCTCGAGAATTTTTTTGAACTGATCACCGGTATCGCTGACAACTGCGATAATCCCAGCTGCCGGCCAGACGAGCCAGGCAATCAATTAGGTGGCATTGATATTCGCTGGGATCTACCTTGGTTGGGCGCCTCGATTTATGGTCAGAGAGTGGGAGAGGACGAAGCCGGCGCACTGCCATCAAAAAGTGCTAGTCAACTGGGGCTACAATTCAGTGTGACTAACCGATGGTTCGAGGGTGTTGGCTTTGTTGAATATGACGACACCAGCACCCATTCATCATCGAGCCGCTATAACGTGCTCTACAATCACCACACCTACCAGACTGGTTATCGTTATCAGGGACGGGTTATTGGAGCGACATGGGACAATGACTCGACTGTCACCAGTATCGGAGCGATTGGCTATCTGGCCAGTGGTGACCGTCTCGAAGCGCGCTTCAGTAAGGGTGAATTAAATATCGATAGTCTTAACAGCGGTGAAACATCAAGGCATTCAATCACAACCCGGGGCAGTCGTTTTAATTCCTTCTCGGCAAAATGGCAGCGAGTCTTTAACTGGGGAGACCTTCAAGTGGAGGGGCGCTATATAGATAGGCTAATTGGTGAATTTGGTCGGCAACAGGATAAGGTACACTTCTCTGCTGCGATTACCTATACTTTCGATTAAGCGCTGGGCGTCCGCCCCACGAGAATAAATAGGAATTTTCTGAAATACATGAGCAAACACTGCAAAGGCATAATTCTAGCGGGTGGTTCGGGAACTCGCCTGCACCCAATTACTCTAGCTGCGTCAAAGCAATTGCTGCCAGTTTACGACAAGCCGATGATCTACTACCCGCTGTCAGTACTGATGCTCGCCGGTATACGGGATATTCTTATTATTTCCACGCCAATCGATTTGCCCGGCTTTCAACGCATGCTGGGAGATGGCAGCCAGTTTGGTATCACCCTTAGTTACGCCGAACAGCCGTCTCCCGATGGCCTGGCTCAGGCATTCTTAATCGGCGAAGAGTTTATTGGTAACGACAATGTTGCTTTAGTGTTAGGCGATAATATCTTTTATGGCCAGCATTTTACCGACAAGCTGGTCACCGCCGTCAAAAGGCAGCAAGGCGCAACCATCTTTGCCTATCATGTTAATGATCCAGAACGCTTTGGCGTGGTTGAGTTTGATAGCGATGGACTAGCCATTAGTATTGAAGAAAAACCGGCTTTGCCTAAGTCTCGATATGCGATTACCGGACTGTATTTTTACGATAATAATGTGGTCGAGATTGCCAAAACCATTCAGCCATCCGAGCGAGGTGAGCTGGAAATTACTGATATCAATAATGCCTATATGCAGCGCGGCGACTTAAACGTCAGCGTATTGGGGCGTGGCTTTGCCTGGCTGGATACCGGTACGCATGATTCTCTCCTCGAGGCAGGCCAGTTTGTGCAGACTGTCGAGCACCGTCAGGGTTTAAAAGTTGCCTGCCTTGAAGAGATAGCCTATCGCAGTGGTTGGATCTGTGCAGAAATGCTGCAACAGCAGGCCAGCGCGCTGAAAAAGACCGGCTATGGGCAGTATCTGCAAAAAGTGGTCGAGGGTTATCAATGAAGGTTATTGACACTGCTATAAATGATGCATTTATCATTGAACCCAACGTGTTTGGTGATTCGCGCGGCTTTTTCCTTGAAACCTATCAGGCTCAGCGCTATCGCGATCAGGCTAAAATTGAGCTGTCCTTTGTGCAAGATAATCATTCGAGATCCTCAAAAGGCGTGCTGAGGGGATTGCACTTTCAAAAAACCAAGCCTCAGGGCAAGTTGGTTCGCGTGGTGCGCGGAGAGGTATTTGATGTCGCTGTCGATCTGCGCAAAGACTCCGCGACATTTGGCAAGTGGCAGGGGGTCTGGCTGTCCGAAGATAATTATCGCCAGCTCTGGATACCTCCTGGTCTCGCTCACGGCTTTGTTGTCACCTCAGAGCGTGCCGACTTTGAGTATAAATGTACGGATTACTACGACCCCACTGATGAGGGGTGTCTGATCTGGAATGATCCGGATATTGGCATAGAATGGCCGCTGTCCGCTCCATTGTTATCGGAAAAAGACAAGATTGGCTTAACCTTCAAGGATATAACTGCGTGAAGTTGTTGATTACTGGCGCTGCTGGTCAGTTGGGGAATGCCTTTGTTAGCGAGCTGAAGACGCGTCAAGATATTGATTTTGTCGCCTGCAGCCGCAAAGAAATGGATATCACAGATGCTGATAATGTTCGGCAAGTGATAACTAAAGTGAAGCCAGATTTTGTGATTAATACTGCTGCCTACACCCAGGTCGATTTAGCTGAGTCCGAGGCGGACCAGGCCTATCTCGTCAACCAGACTGGCCCAGCAAACCTTGCTAAAGCGTGCCAGGATATCAATATCCCATTGGTTCATTTCTCGACGGACTGTGTCTTTGACGGCTGCAAGAAAAGTGCTTGGGTAGAAGATGACCCAACGGCACCTCTTGGGATTTACGGTGCCAGCAAACTGGCTGGTGAAGAGGCAGTTCAAGCACTGTGTCAGCGCTACCTGATTTTTCGTGTTAGCTGGGTATTCTCTGAGTTTGGTCATAATTTTGTTAAGACCATGTTAAATCTAGGCGCAACCCGTGAGCAGTTGCGGGTGGTCAATGATCAGATTGGCAAACCAACCTGCGCTGCAGAGATCGTTAGAGTGGTACTGGCTATTCTGCCGAAGCTAGATAATCAGTGGGGGATTTATCATCTGGCTCAGCCCGACGCGATTAGCTGGCATGGATTTGCACAGGCTATTTTTAAACAAGCTATTTTTAAACAGGCTGCTGGTTATCCAGATGGCATCTGTGAGGAAAATGACCGGCAAGGTAAACTAGTCGTCAAAGAGGTGCTGCCCATTCCGACCAGTGACTATCCTACCCCAGCTCAGCGTCCCGCCAATTCAACACTAGATACCCGCAAGCTCGAACAAACCTTTGGTATAGCGTTAACCGGGTGGCAACAGTCCCTTGCCGAGACGCTCAACGCCCTCGACATTTAGATAAAAAGACAATAAGGCCCTGCCCAGCATGACTGACTATCGACCCAAAAATATTTTAGTAACCGGCGGCGCCGGCTTTATTGGCTGCAATTATGTTCGCACCATGTTGGCCAATTATCAGGATATAAATATTGTTAACCTGGATAAGCTTACCTATGCAGGCTCGCTGGAAAATCTTCGTGATCTCCCCGATGAGTCGCGGCACCATTTTGTGCAGGGTGATATTTGCGATAAAGCATTGGTCTCGAAGTTGCTCGAACAATATCATATCGACACCATTGTGCACTTTGCCGCCGAAAGCCATGTCGATCGATCTCTTTCTGGACCAGCTGAATTTATCACCAGTAATGTGATTGGCACCTTTACCCTGCTCGAAGCGGCTCGAGAGTACTGGCAACAGATTAATGGATTGAGCGCGGCACAGTGTCGCTTTCACCATATCTCGACAGACGAAGTCTATGGCACGCTCAGCGCCACAGATTCAGCATTTACTGAAACCACTGCTTATACACCCAACTCCCCGTACTCTGCCTCCAAAGCCGGATCAGATCACCTGGTTCGCGCATGGCACCATAGCTATGGTCTGCCCGTCACGACGAGCAACTGCTCCAATAACTATGGTCCCTATCAGAATGCGGAAAAGTTTATCCCCACGGTGATTAGGGCCTGCCAGCAACAGAGCACTATCCCAGTTTATGGTGATGGCAGCAATATTCGCGACTGGCTCTATGTGGAAGACCATTGTTACGGTATCGACGCAGTGGTGCGTCGAGGCATGATTGGCGAAACCTATAATATTGGCGGCAACAATGAGTGGGCCAATATCGCCATCTGTCGTGTGATTTGCGAGCTGATGGACAAACGAACACCAGCTGCAGCACCTTATCAGCAGTTAATTCAATTTGTAACAGATCGTCCCGGCCATGATTGGCGCTATGCAGTCGATAGCGGAAAAATCTGCCGTGACTTAAGCTGGCAGCCGCAGGAGACGTTTGAAAGCGGGATCCTTAAAACGCTGAAGTGGTATTGCCAATAAAGGGCTAGTGACTTTAATCCGAGTGGGCATGGCCCGACGGTTCTAAGAAGATACCGTTTCACTGCGGGTCTTTACTTAATTGAGAGGTGTCTCAATATAACTAGCCTGTGCGTCCTAGGGTTACCTGCAGCACTGCCAGCCGTCCCGATCCATGCCAAATCCCCGCAAAACACACTCACTTATCTGAGTATACATTTAGCCATCCTGAGCGAAACCGAGGGATCGCCAAAATAATTTTCGCCAGCGCATTCTTGCCTTCAGCGGCAAGCAACAATGATGGTAAAACCCACTTGGGTTATTAACCGTTTTACCTTTATACTATTGCCATAAAAATATCCACAGTCGGCGCTAAAAAACGATTAACAATGGTCCGCTTGAGAGTGATATACAACTACTACTATTAATAATAAGTCTGAGAAGCCCCTATGAGAAATGTGTTAAAGGCACTGCGTTCGCTATGCATGATATTGCCCATCGTTGTGACGACCACTGTTGTCGCCCAAGGTGGCACTCCTGATGTGCTGGCAATGTGTAATGATCTATCTCCCGCCAATAGGGCAATGGCAAAGACCGCGGGTTACGATGTCGATGCGCTTTGTGCGGGCTTTTCTCAACAACCTAAGATGGCGCCAGTTAATCCTCAGGCTGCCGCTATTCCTCAGCGTCAAACGGTCGCTGCTGAGAAAATAGCGGATCAGGTCGCGCCGACTGCTGTAGTGGGAGTCACTGCTCCCCCTCCAATTCGGAGCTTAAAACCCTTTGGATACGATCTCTTCGCTGGATCGCCAAACACTTTCGCCCCAGTTACCAATGTGCCAGTGTCTCCTGATTATCTGTTGGGTCCTGGTGATACGCTTCAAGTACTGTTTTATGGCAAGACCAATAGTGCATTTGCACTGGAAATCAATCGCGACGGAACCGTTAATTTTCCTGAGCTGGGACCCGTCGGTTTGGCGGGGTTAACCTTCCAAGAAGCGAAGGATATGTTGCAGACCCGAATTGCGACACAGATGATTGGCGTGCAGGCGAGCATCAGTATGGGTGAACTGCGCTCGATGCAGATATTCGTCTTGGGTGAGGCCTATAAGCCCGGCGCTTACACCGTCTCGTCGCTGTCAACCATTACCCATGCACTGGTGGTCAGTGGAGGGGTTAGTGATATTGCCTCACTGCGAAATATTCAGCTTAAACGTGCCGGCAAAGTAGTTGCCACGCTCGATCTCTATGATCTGTTGATGCAAGGTGATACTCAAAGCGATATCCGCCTGCAGCCATCGGATGTGATTTTTGTGCCCACCGTCGGTGACTTGGTCTCGGTCGATGGTCAGGTATTACGCCCAGCGATCTACGAATTAACCGGCGGCGAATCGGTCAGTGATCTGCTCGCTCTTGCCGGAGGCTTAGGCCCTAAAGCACATCGCGCCAGCGCCAGAATTGAGCGTATCCAGGGCAGTGGGTTTTTAACAGTAGTGGATCTCGATCTGACGCAGGCCAGTGATCAGAAGCTCAAGTTAAGAGCGGGCGATGGCCTGCGAGTGGATGCGATTAAAGATCGCATGGCGGACATTGTTTCCGTAAAAGGGCATGTTTATTACCCTGGCAGCTTTGCTTGGCAAAAAGGTATGCGTCTATCTGATCTGATTACCAGTCTCGATCAATTTCCCCCTGGGCTCGATCTAGATTACGGAATTATCTCGCGCGAAGACCCAATAAGCGGTGATCTTTCAGCTTTGCAGATTAATCCCGGCACAGTGATTGCGGCCCCAGGTGGCGCAGAGGATCTGTTACTTCATTCACGCGATGAAATTCTATTGTTTGCGCAGATGTCAGGCAGGGCAGCGCAGCTCGACCCCCTGTTGGACGTAATAAAAGCGCAGACAGGCTTCTCTGAGCCGGCTCAGATAGTGTCGATCAATGGCACCGTTCAATTCCCCGATGAGTACCCGTTGACTCAAGGCATGGGTGTGATGGCATTAATTAATGCAGCCGGCGGCCTTACCGAGGCCGCTTATACCGGTTTGATAGAAATCGCCCGACGTGATCTGTCAGATCCACAGCAGGCGAAGGTAACCATTGAGCTGGCTAGCTTATCAGTGCTTATGGGCGCCGGTGCCAATGATTTTCCTTTACGGCCGAATGACGTAGTGAGTGTTAAGGCGCTCCCTGAGTACCGTGACGTTGATATGGTGACGTTAGAGGGAGAGGTCGTGTTTCCGGGGGAGTATAAAATTGTCCGCGGTGAGACACTGACCAGTGTGATTGAACGAGCCGGCGGCTTAACTGATCGTGCCTTTATCGGCGGTGCCTTTTTCTCGCGCGTTGAATTGCGTGAGCAGGAAGCCAAAGCATTAGAGGATCTGAGAAAACGGGTCGCGGATGAGCTGGCGGCTGAGCAGTTGCAGGATATGAATTCAGGTATTGCGATTGATGCTAATTCTGCCGCTATTCAGCGTCAAACCTTGGCCAAGCTCTCTGAGGTCAATGCGTCGGGCCGCTTGGTCGTTTCACTGGACGATCTTATGGCTGGGCTGGTTGACGATATTATTCTGAAAGATGGTGATCGTCTGGTTATTCCAGAATTTACCCAAGAGGTCACTGTGATCGGAGAAGTGCAGCGTTCCGCGTCACATTTGTTTGATCAGCGACTCGCATTAAACGATTATCTGGATTTGAGTGGTGGCTTTAACTCTAATGCGGACAAGCGAGGTATTTATCTGATTAAGGCCGATGGGCAGGTGGTTATTCCTCGTCGTAAAGGGTTGCTAAAGTTTTTGCCTAAAATAGCGAATATTGAAGCAGGTGATACGATTATCGTGCCTCTGGATGCTGACCAAACTAAGATTAGAGGCATCTCCTTGATTTCTGAGGTGAGTAAGATTGTCTATGAGCTGGCACTGGGTGCGGCAGCAGTAAATAGTCTAGGTTCTCCTTGATAAGATGGTATTTTAATAGGAGAGTACTCTAATTAAAGAGTGCTCTAATTAAAGGGTGCTCTCATTAAAGGGTGCTATGTTTGGGGTTGAGGTAAGCCGCTCAGCTTAGAACTCGCAAAAAAAATTAGATGGAAAGTGCAATATGACAAACAACGGAGTGACTGTGCAAAACGAGAGCCAGGCCGCAGCGGCCTATGATGATGAGATTGATCTAAGAGAATTGTTCGCTGTTATTTGGGCGGGGAAAAGTTGGATTGTTGGCATTACCGCCGTGTTTGCCTTGGTCTCGGTTATTTATGCGCTGTCTTTAGCCAATGAATATAAAGCCTCAGTTGTCGTGGCGCCGGCAAATTCCGGTGGCTCATCACTTGGGGCGATGGCCGGACAGCTGGGTGGCTTGGCCTCGCTGGCGGGTATTAATCTCGGGTCCGGCGAAAGTAATGAGACGCTGGAAGCGATGGAAATTGCTCAGTCTTGGGGCTTTATTGAAGAGTTTATTGCCAATAATGATTTGTCAGTGCCTATTTATACGGGTGTTGGATGGAGTAAGACCGAGAACAAACTGCTGATAAATGAAGATCTTTACGACGTTGGTAATCGCTTGTGGTTGCTAGAGGAGAATGATTCAGGTGACTCTCGACCTCCGAGTAGTTGGGCGCTATTTAAGGCTTTTCAATCAAGGTTGTCGGTCTCTCAGGACAAAACGTCGGGCTTAATAACTGTTGCTATAGAGTATTTCTC
>ERZ807291.5418-NODE-5418-length-16047-cov-5.113244_pt1 | contig 16047 bp, 8 predicted proteins | sample MGYA00521257_ERZ807291 | MGnify/ENA primary metagenome ERZ807291 (study PRJEB31413, sample SAMN03169783) | marine metagenome | biome: Marine; feature: Water; material: Subsurface seawater | place: North Sea | collected 2011-04-28 | depth 1 m m ...
CTTTGCTCCACCTTCGTTTTCGCTTTCAAACCTGACGGTTCCGATTAAAGTGGTTGCGTACGGGCCGACAAAGTACGACATGCTGTTTGACGACACGAACGCTGCCAGCGTTAACGCCACCGACCGCGTGCTTCCGGCGCACACGCACAGCGCGTACAGCGGGTATACGTGCAAGGTGGCTGCGGGGAGCACTTCCTTTTCGCCTGCAGAGGTCGAAGAGGTGATGAACAGCACGGGGTGCCTTGCGACGGACGAGGCCATGCTGGAGAGTGTTTGGCGTACGGCCAACCCCACTGCATTTGTGCACGAGATTCTGCTTGATAAAGATTACAGCGAATTGACAAAGGTGCCGGCTGATTTTGACGGCTCGCTCGACACGCTTGGGTACAGCCGGCTTATGCCGTCGGCGGCCAGCAATTGTGGCGATGAGTACTGCCCGAAAGGGCCCTGCGTTGTGCTCGAGATGAATTACTTTGGGACCGCCGTCGCGCGGCGGAACATTGAATCGCTTGCGGCGGACAGCCCTGAGAACAACACAAACCAAACGCACACGTGGAACATTGTGCGGGGGCAGACCTACTGCGGGCCTGTTGCCGGAATATCCCCCCCCTACAAAGCAAGCAAGGTCGAGGACGTGCTGACGCACGCCTTTCCCCAGGATCGGCCGGTGCCCACGATGTACACCCCCGATGCATTCGCGGGGATGATTTTGCCGTTAGCCCGTCCGAGCAAGTTTCCCAACTGGTACTTTGCGACGGGCTATTGGGGATGGCGGCAAAACGGACCGATGCAAAAGAACGGTGCGCCGTGCTACGGCCGGCAGGTTCCCCGCTGGATGCTGCCCAACACGTGCATCGATGGCGACAAAGGCTGCGTTAACGGGTACTCCAACTACGCAACGCACGGCAAGGGCAAGCAATGGAAGCATACGCTCGTGGACCCCGTTGCAACCGGCATGAACGGCGTATTCGTTTCGGCTACAAAAGAAGACGTCCGAGTGTTCGACACTGGGAAGGACCGGTTTCTCGGCCGAGCGGCTTTGCTCACAGAAGCACTAAAAATGATTGAAAGCCCCATTGCCGGCGTGCAGGCCGCTGCCCACTTTCTGCAGCCGTACTACAGCGTGCCAGACGCCGGATTGCACGGCTACTCGCGATGGCGATCCGAGTGGGTCGCCGAAACGGTTGACTCCCTCGATAATAAGACGGGCGTGTACGCCAGCACGCAGGCACGGTTTCCGCTCAAAGCGAGTGCGACCACCTGGCTATCGCGTACGTTTGCCGCTTCTCCCAACGGCGACGTTTCTGACAGCATCCAGTTTTCTGCGATCGATGAAACCTCGCTTCCCGATACATACGATCACAACGTCGCACCGCAGCAGATGCGGCATTTCGACAACGGGCAGACCCCGCAGCTCGCCGACAGCGCGATCAGTGCAAGGGGTGCGTGGCACAGCCACCGCCGCCTCGAGAAGTTTACGCCGCAGGGTATGGACTCGGAGCGTGGATTTGATGCGCTGGGCACGCGGGTGTACATGCATCCGTATTTTGAATACTACGGCGGCACTGGCCCTTCGACCGAGTACTTTGAGTGCAGCAGCAGCAGCGACGCCGCGTACAACTGCATAGAAAAGGTGTTTACGTACGGGGCGAACGGCAATGCGACGTACAATGCGCCGTTTGCCGCATCGTTCATCAACATCGACCAAGCCATGCTGAAGTGGTTCGACAATTATGACAACAGCAGTGCACCCGCGAACGCCCCGCCGAGTGCAGCGACGACCGTTATGCCGGACTTGAACGCGAGGCTCGACAAGTGCTTGTGGCAGGGCAAGGTCAAGCACGATAAGGGACGTGGCGATTGCTGCGTTGTTACGGTTAACCCTAACGACGCCGATTGCACGAGATACAACGACTGGATTACGGCCACTGCTACCATGAATGAAAACGTCGAAACGATCCGATCGGAGTGTGCCGGCGTCGACGACGCCTTAGGGTGCATTACGGCCGGGTCGCACTGCCTTGCAAAGGCAGCATCCAACATTGTAACGTTGAAAGGCACTGAACGCAAGTGTGACAAACACTACATGTACCGGCACGGCCAGTGTTACTCTACGTGCACTGCGCACGTGCTTACCTTGTCTGAGATTAATCTGCTGCGGCAATTTGTGCTATACCCTGTCGAGTACATTCTCAATGACACTTCATCTTCTGCTGCAAAGTGCAGCACAGAAGATGCGTGCAGCAACATGTGCAACTACAAGTCAACCGAAAGCAGCCGCGAGCTGTGCGCCAAGAACTGCTGGTGCCATTGGATGCAGTACCTCATCCCGCCGGTGGAGGTTTCGCGGCTGTACGCTGCCAAGTGGGACCGCAAAGACAAGAGTGGGTTCGGCGGCGGCGAGAAAAAGTCGGAGACGGAGGAATGGTACGATGCGAACGGCGACAACGGCGGGGATCCGGGGAAGTGGGCGGCATTCCGTGACGACGTTATGCGAAGCAACCGGGCCCTTCTGACTGTTGAGGGTCGCTTCAACGATCGGACGCGGAAGCAACGCGCGGTGTTCAGCAAGAACGCGATGAAAGGGGTGGGCATTGCCGTCGGCAGCGCGTTGGCAATCGCGTTGTCTCTGGGGACCGACACCGCGGCTGTGCTTGCGGGCGACGCCGCCGCTGCGGCCGACGGGGCGGCCGACGCGGCTGCGTCGGTGACGGACTACGGCATCGAGGCTTCCACCACAAACCTTGTGACGACGGGCGCGGCGTTCAACACTGGCACCATCGCCAAAAAGAGCGGCAACTCAGCATTTGAAGCGCACACGTACGACGAGACCGGCGTCGACGATCAATTGTGCGACCTTGCCGTGTGCGACATTGCCACGTCAGAGCTGAAGGAAGACAGCGACCCCCCTTTTCGGTGCGTGCCGCGGGGGTACGCGTACGCCGAGTTTGGGAAAAAAAATACGTGGGCGGCGTTGTGGAACGGCGTGGCTGCCGGTGCGGGGACGATCAAGGACGATGCTCTAGCGACGTCCAACTGGTACGCGTACAATGATCCGGACACACCCGCTACCGACCTAATGAATTGGCGTTCCGCAGCGTTTGCCAATAAGCGCTACGACTTTAAGATTACGCTGCCCAAAGGCGCCGACAAGTCTTGGCGTGGGGCGCCGACCGATTACTCGAAAGCGGTCCCGGCGTCCTTTGGACTCAACAAGACGGAGTTTAAGCCAACCCCCAAGGATGCAGGCTATTCTCAGAAACTGCACGACAACAACAACTATGCGTGCGATTGCGGCACGCAGGGGGGGATGGAAATGTACACGTCGATCGACGACCAGGTTAACCTTGACCGGTTTGACGTTGCGACTGCAATCCCGTACTACCGCGCCGACGTGCACGCCGTGGTCGAAGTGTCGATTGCGTGGACAAACCCCAACCCTGGCACAACGGCGACCAAGGGGTTGTACATGGCCGGGACGGGCGGCACCACCGAGTGGGTTGAGCGAGACGTCATGGATCGGCGGGACGACGCGCTGTCTCCGTTTGATACGTACACGCGGTTTCTCGCACCGCACGCGCCCTCCAGCGAGGCTGCAATCGGGATGGTATTTTCGCGCGAGCCTCTCAATGTGACCGTGTCCGCCGACGATGACCCCACGGCGCAGGCGACCGGCACCGACTTCCACGGCCTGCGGCAGACTGAGTTTGTAAAGGAGTTTTTGACGGTTACGGCCAACTCGTGCGTACGCTTTCCCATCGGGGTGTTGCACCGGTCGCAGATATCGAGCAGCATTCGTGCGAAGCTGTACGGCAACGGGACTGCGGAGCACATAGTAACTGACTTTACCGACGAGCAGCACAATCCAAACCCCTTGGCTAACCCTGGGTTCACGCCGACGTTGCAGGGCTACTGCGAGACCATTAAATTGGGTCCGGACCCCAAAAATGCAACCCAAACGGTGGAAAAGTACCGGTTCTGCCCCAATGCACCGCACAAGACCCCCAAAGCGCGTGCCGAGTTCTGCAAGGCCAACCCCCTCGCATCGCACTTTTTAATCGGGGTGCGGATCGACTACCGTCCCCTCGACCGGCGGTGCAGCATCAAGCACATGGTGTGCGTGCTGGTGCCTGGGTCGGCGGGCGACCCTGCGAACCGCAACAACTTTGTGCAGGGCGATCCGTCTGAGGGGTTGATCAAGGCGCACACCACTGCCGACTTTGCAGGCTACACGATCCTCGTAACACCCTTTAACCGAACGACGTTCCAGTCTGTGCTGTCGCACCGGAAAACGGTGCCGATGGTCATTCCCGACAGCGAACGGTACATGGGCTACATGATCAAAGATCCCCTGACGGTGAATGCAAACGACTCAGCGGTGAAAAAGGTCGATGAGTCTGACCAAAGCTTGACGGGGTTTGGAGAAAACCACGATTTTTTTGACATGATGTCGGACCTGTCCGGCTACCTTTCTGCACGGCCGAACTTGCCGGCCAACGCAACGCAGGATGACGCGGTCGCCGTTATCCAAGAAGTCATCGACACGGCAATCGACACCGTGTTTGCAGGCGCGCCCTCGAGCAATGTCACCTTGAAGCGCCAAATCGCACCTACGGTCGTGTGCCCCAAGTACGCCGACGCGCCGGCGAACATTGAATTTGATCCATCAAACCTGGACGCAAGCCGCGCGACGTACATCGTGCCCAACCCCGACCAGATGAGCGGGGTCGCCAAGCGGTGCATCTTTGGGGCGCGGCTGTTTCCGCCAAACCCCGAGTCTGGGATCGTGGTGACCGGGGATGGCATTACGGTGGCGTCGGCCAGCACGGAGTACCCGCTGCGGTTTGGGGGCGAGGCGGTCGGGGCGTCGACGTGCTCGCGGTTTGCCGTGGCGGCGCGCGAGTTTACGCTGACGGCGTCGTTCAACCAGAGCGGGTGCCGGCAGCGGGCCGACGCGTTTCTCTACACGCCGGTGCAGTTCATGGGCACCGACGTCGACCACGGCAACGTGGCCATCACCACCACCGGAAGCCACTCGGTGGCCGTGTCGGTGCTCGGCAAGGATTCCGAGTTTTTCCCCGTGCCTACCAACCTCAGCGCGCAGAACCTTCGGATCAACGTGACGTACGGCAACGCGACGCCGCGGGCCCCTGGGTCGTTTGACGCGGCGTTTGCACGAGTGCACGGCGACTCTGAGATCACGGTTGCGAGCCATGATGACGGCGGCGACGCGACAGCGCCGGTGCGAGTGCGGGTGCTGTTGCAGGGCATTGCCTCCAACGACACGTCGGCCCCCCACAAGCACCGCGCGATGCTCAAGCTTGTCGGCAACGGTGCGAAATGCGTGGACGGAACGCTGACGGACGCAGCCGACGACACGCTGGGCGCGGACTGCGAGTTTGTCAACGTGACGGAATTTACATCCCTCTTTGGGTACCGGTTTGAGCACCGCCTGTTCCGAACGCACGTCCGGTCTACCATTTTGGCGTGGGTGCTCCTCGTTATATTTCTGGTTGTCGCCGGCGTCTCTGGCGTCTACATCCTGGTCGCGCCCGCCGCGGCCTAGATCGCGATCAAAAGTGGGCTATTTGGTGCGCAGCCATATTAAGCCCCCCCTCTGCGCAGGACTCACAACCCCGTCTTCTGACGACCGTTTTACTGCACTGCAACCATGCCTCGAACCAAAGCAATCGCAATTCAGAACCTCCGCGCCGCGCAGGCCGCTGCGGGGCCGTCTGCAAAATCCAAAAAGAAGCATCCTGCCGCGCCGGCCGCCGAAGAGGGGTCCGCCGTGGCGCCGCGGAAGCCGCACCGGTGGCGGCCTGGCACGGTTGCGCAACGAGAGATCAGGCGGTACCAACGATCGACCAAAAACGTCTTGCCGCGGTCGCCGGTGCGCCGGATTATCAAGGCCTTGCTTGCAAAGCACTCGACCAACGGCGACGCACGGATGACGCGAAACGCGTTTGAGGCCGTGTACGAAATGACGTCGTCCGTGTTGACCGAAGCGCTGGCGGGAGCAGAGCGGATTCGGTTTGCAGAAAACAAAGTGGCGTCGATTCGTGCACGGCATTTACGAGTTGGCCGGGGGTTGGTTGGGGTGCACTGCCTTTCAGATGCGCAGATCCCGTTGGAACTGTCGCTTTGTGCCCGACCCCCTTCCAAATCTAGCAAATCCGCGGCGGACGAACCGTCGTCGACAGACGCTGCAGCACGTGCGGACGTTGGTTCGGACTCTGAATGATTCTGAACATTACTATAGATTTGGTCTTTTTTTTTTGTGCGCCGTACTGTCCAATGGACACTTTCTCATTTTTGTGATTTACAAAATAAATAAGTATATATATATTTTTTTTTAAAAAAAAAGAATAGAAAGAAGGTGTGCAATGTCAATGCATGCAGTTGATGATGCGTTGGGGAACGTTGCTGTTGGGCTGCGGCACTGGACGCTCGCCAATTGTCTCGCGTTGGTTGTCAGCGTTCCGCCGAGCAAACTGGAAAGTGCCTGTTTAGATGTACTTGACGTTGTCCGTGCGGGCGGCGTTCAGCTTGACGACCTGCTCCGCGTTGGTGATCCGTGCGCGTTGCTCTCGGCAGGGTCGACGGCGGCGGCGCTTGGCCTCGATCCTGGCGTCAACGCGTTTATTGCAAGTTTGGTGGGGGCCCCGCCTGATGACGCCAGCCTGCGGGCGGTAGAAGCAATGGTACGATTCAAAACGTTTGAATTTACGGCGACGCACTTGTGCAGCGCGACCTCGTCTGCGTGGCCGCGGCCAACGCTAGCTGCGATTGGTAAGCACATTGTGCAGCAGACCAAAGCGGGTCTTGTCGACGGCAACATTGCAGCGGTGGCCGCAGTGCTCTGGCCAGAACGATGTGGGGCTGGTGTAACGTTTCCTGGTCGAACTTTTGAACGGCGAGAGTGGTGTTGCCTTCATCATTACAACATGTTTAAAAATTAAAAATTAAAAATGAAAAATTAAAAAGTCCAGCTGGAATTCTGGATTTTCCAGATGGGTGTTCACTAAAAAAAAAAATATTTATATGGGAATAACTCTCGCCGAGTGTCCTACCAACTGAATTTTGGGTAAACCTGCGCACCGCTTTGCTCAAGTAGAGGAAGTGCATGTCAATAAATTGATACACTGCTCATCATTTTTTTTTTTTTCCGCCGAGTGTCCTGTCGCTCAAGTGCTGGTTAGATCCAAGCACTGCACGACCCTGACTCAAAAAACCTTGGCTTCAATGGGCATCGGGTGGACTGTCGCGCACCGAGCAGTTGTGCTCGGGGGCGACATTGTTTGCGGATCTGGCGATTCAAAGTCAACGGCGGACGCCGTGGTCGCGGACGGCCCCGCTGTGTTTCGTCGGCTGATGCTGCGGCCGCAAACGGCGGTGACTGTGGCCCGGACGTTTGTCCGACAACTGGTGGCGCGTGCACCTTCCCGGTCGCTCGACGGCGTGGTGGTGTCGATTTTGTTTGACGATGCGGCGAAGATGCCGCCGCAGCGTGCGCTTGTTGCGGCGTCGCGGGCGCGCGCCAACCCCGCGGATCCAGCCGGGGCACGCCTGGATCCCCACACGTTGACGCCGGGCCACCTTGCGATGGTGCTTAACTGGGATCCCCTGCTTGCGCACTCGGGCTCCAAAAAGGCCGTGTGGGAGCTCCTCGGCCGGGCCGTGTTTGAACAGCTGTGCGGCCACGACGGGTGCATTGCGGAGGTCGTGACGGCTGGCGCTGCCTACGTTCGAGACAACGACGGCGTGCTGCCGACGCGAACGCCGACGATGCACGGCGAAGCTGATTTGCTCGTGGCGGCCCGGGCGGCCGAATTGGCGACCGTCGGGCGGGCGGTCGAGATTGTTACCGTTGACTACGACCAAGTGCTCCAAGCGCTTGTGGCCGCCCCGATGACGTCGGGCCCGTCGGTGTTACGGTTCCGGGCTGAAACCATCGACGTCGCGCAGCTTGTCGCGGCGTACGGCGGCGAGTGTCGGTCTCGACGGTTGTCGGCTGCGTTTTTTATGCTGTGCGCGTTCCGATCCGATTATTCCAAATCGTTGTGCCGGCCGACCGGGTCGCGGGTGGCTGCGTTTGCAACGGCTATGGCCGACGGGGTGGTGGCTGTTGCTGAACGGACCGACGCCGCCACTGGGGCGCGGACGCTTACGTTCCGGCCGCCATCGTTTTTGGGTGTGATCAAGGCGTGGCCGCAGGGTGTTGGCCACCAAATGACGACGGCGATGCTCGAGGCAGTGTTGTGGACGTTGGCGTACTTTGCGGGCTACGACGCGTTTCGGCCTGCGTGGGGCGGTCCCCCTTGCATTCAGTTGGAGCCAGCGGGGTGCGATGTCCATTGGACACAAAACGCTGAAATCGACTTTTTGCACGAGGCTCATGTATACCAACCGGACGACGGCAGTTCATTTTAAGCTGCGCCGGTGCAGCACCCACCCCCCTTTGCAGGTTCGCGGGATCCGCAAGCATGGCGGACGTGGTTATCGCGGTGGCCGAATCTGGCAACGACATATCGGGGCCGTTGATCATGGGCAGCCACAAATCCGGCGGGTGGTTGCACCCTCGGTTCTCGTCGACTGTTTGCGCCGGTCGGTGCCCCGAGAGCGGGAAGCCTTCTTGCGCTGAAGTTTGCGAGGCCATTTTGGCTTGCGCGCAAGCCGACTGGACGAAGCGTGCGGCTGGTCCTGGCAAGCCGTACGACAGCGTGCTGACGCACAAGAGCATTCTGCGGGACGATGTGCGCCGGGCAATTGTTGGACACCCCCCCGTGGCACTTGCGGCGTTTACAAAGCTGGCAGAGTCGCTCAGCATGATGAATCCGAAAGATTTTTCCAAGTCGTCGGAGCCGCACCGTGCGATGACGAAGGTTAACCCGGACGACCACCGAGAAGTTGCGGCTGCGGTGATTGATTTTTTTGTAAGCAGCAAGCACGGCAAGATAAAGCTGTTGCAGAACCGGCTGCTGGCGCAGGAAAACTTGAAGAAGCAGAAGAAGAAGGTTGCCACTGCCGACTTGGAGACGGGCGAGGTCCAACGCAAGGCGAGCGCGGCGTTGATGCTGAAAACCGTGCGGTGGCAGGGCGACATGCTGAGGGTGCACCTGCGGCTGGAGTCGGCCGCTGCGCGCCGGACGGCGGGCCGGCTGCCTGCGTTTGCGCACGAGGCCGTTCTGCCGTCGACGGCGGTGACCGGGACCGGGACGCCAACGCTTGCGGTGGTACGCCGTGACCCGACGGCGGGTATTGCAGGATACCGGTCCGAACTGTTTACGGCCCCCCCAGGTATGGCGTGGCTTGCGTCGGACGGCGACATCGCCGTGGCGTGCTCGGGCGATGCAGTGACGGTGTGCGTGCTGCCGTGGCGTGGCGATGCGGCGGTCCCCGTGGCTACAACGAACCAGCTTGAGGGCGGTTCATTGCCACCCATTGCGACGGCGGCCATCGCAAACGGGGTCATCTTTTATTCGTACTTTGGGGTTATTTGCCGATCAATGTTTGGACCGCGGTACGAGGGCGCCACATCGCTTTCGCGGACTGTGATGGAACTTCCTGGCACATCTACGATTGTCATGCTGCATTCTGGGCACACGGCCTTTTGCGTCAACACGCAGTTTGGGGCAGCATGGCCAATGGCGCAGCTGCCGGGCGCGCGCCGGGTTGCTGTTGTGTCTTGGGACCCGGAGACGCCCATCAACAGCGACGAGAAGAGTGCGAGGCGCACTGGCCGGTATTGTCGACCAAGCGGTCTGGCGAAGAGCACGTTCAAGATCAACGATTCGCTTCCGGCGGGCCTTCGGTCGGGCACGCCAATCCCCGCCGTCCAGTGCGGCGAGACCATGGTGGCGTGCCAGCTTGGTTCGGTGGTGTACCTAGTGCATGTACCGTTTATTGGCGTGGGCACCGTGCCGGCAGAATGGTGCCTTGAGCCGTGGGGGTCGGTGGACGGCACGCTTTTGGCGGTGTACGTGACCGAGGACGAGCACATCCGGCTCGCGACAACTACGTCAGTGTACGACACGGACGCTGCTCGGGTTGACGTTGAGCTCGAGCCTTGCACTTCGGCGGCGTGGTTTGGACCGGAGACGTTGGTCCGGGATGGCGTAGTAACCGGTGTGGAATTGCCGGCGGACACGTCGACGCCAAAACGTGCCAGGACCGAGTGATTTTTTTCTCAAAAAAAAAAGTGATTGCATACTATGCACAACATGTTTGGCAAACTGTACATTTTTGTTTGCCGCGCGTGCGACTTGCATTAAAATAAATAAATATTCCTTTTGAAACTGCGACATTTTTTATTTTTTATTTATTTTTTTGCTACTGTTTCTGCTGTAACGGAAAGTGCATGATGCACAACTGGACTGCTGCCGTGCTGTTCGCGTTGTCCAAAACGGCATTAATTGCACGTTGCTGCAACGGTGTCAACATCTTGTTGTTGAACGTTGGCGCGCCGCCGTACGCACGTGCATACACGGCAGGACAGTCTCTGATCAGCCGTGTGTATGGCGGGAAGTCTAACGAGTTGCCACGTTTTATGTTGCACTGTTTGCAACATATGCGTGGACGGAACGTGCCACCAAGACTTTTGGGCTTAATGTGCTCCCTTGTTAGCGCGTGCTGCTTTTTGTTGCAGTAGGTGCACATGTTTGCAGCAAGGGCTTGCACTACCGGCTTTAACTCGATGCACAAGATGCACTCTCGTTTTTCTTTTGACCACTGTCGATTTGAAAATTCACTCTTAGCGCGTGCGTAGCGACAGCTCGAGCAGACGCGTGTTTTTGTGCTGTCAAACATGTCAAGTGCTTCATCTAATACCGATTCCACTGCGCTGACTGCCGTGAGTTGATCATCGGCGGCGTTGGGCTTGCAAGGCTGTTTGTCGGTGCACACCTTGCGACTAGAACAAGCGCTAGACAGCAGGCGCAGTCCATCAACAACATCGTTCACTGGAAAGAACACGGACGGCAAAAACATGGTCATGGGCACACTACCCTAAATTGGCCGCACGAACGCTGGGCAAAATATAGTAACCACCCCAAAAAAACATTGCAACCGTTTATGGATAGTTGTACGCTTGACCCTCTGTGTCGGGGTACTGCGCAGCGTTGTACGCGTTAATTTTGCGGCAGAGGTTGAGCCCGGCGCTGACACGCACCGTCTGCTCGGACCGCTTGAACAGCACGGATTCATTTGGATCCTTGATGCTTTTTGTGATCCGGTTTGCGCGGTGCGTGTACCGTGGGTTCTCAATGTACAGCGGGGTGGCATCGTCGACATCCGAGATTGTCATCGTGGAATTGACCTCTTCCGCCCCGCCTACGCCGGCAAAAACCCGTTCGCCAACCGGCGCGCCGCAGGCTCTGAAAAAACGTGATCCTAGCCGCTGCACCATGTTGTTGGCGTCGCTTTCGGCCGGCGTTAATCCGTCGCGCAGCTGTTCGTACGACCGGAGCCCCTCGATGTCAACTGCAATGACGTTTCCAAACGGCATGGCTCCAAACAGCACGCCTTTGCCCTCGGGGTCCAACGGTCCCCCGTCGATCGCGGGTTGCGACGATGGGAGCTGCGTTGGGTGAATGACTGCGACGTCCTTTACCAACCCCGGCGTCGATTCGTACCCCAGTCCGTTTACCCGCTTTAACAGCTCGTTTGCGGCCATGATATCGCTGCGGCCGTACTTGCCCATAGCATCTTTTGGTGTTGGCGACAGGATGCGCGTACGAAGGCCTTCTTTGAAAATGTACTGCGTCTCGTCGGCCGAGATATGCGCGTGACGTTGTTTGACAGCACCTGACAGGCACTCCAAGATACCTACCTCGGCGTCGGTCAGCACGGCCAACGTTGAAACGGCCGATGCCAGCACGGCGTACCGCAACCGGCTGGACCCCGCGGTTTCTTGCACCAGCTTAAGAATCGGGTACCCAGTATCAGTGTCTTTGCGGACCAGCAGGCTTGCAAGCCCTTCTTCGGCGATGGCTTGCCCCAGTCCGCACGCATTTGCGGCGACCACAAATTCTTTTGGTTCGGTTTCGGCGTTTGCCTTGACAAACTTGGTCGCAAAGTATCGGTCGTCGTCGAGCGTCTCGTACATGCCGCCCGGCAGCTGCTTGAGATTCTGCTTAAAAATCGAGAGCACCTTTGGGTCTCGCCGTGGATCGGTGCCGGTCGTGATGAGCAGGTACGCCTCCCAGACGGCGGTTGGCGAGATCATTGCGTTTGCCCTAATAAACGATAAAAATTTGTACGAGCCGTCTTCCTTCAGTTCGCGCGCCGTTCGACGGTAGTACATGCTCACAAGTTCAAAGACGGTGATTCCAATCGCGAGGATGCGAATCGATTCCTTGCTTCTGGCATGGCCTGCCAGCTTGCTTTGCGGCAGCATGACTGCGTTTACCCCCAGGAACATCTCGAGCACCGTCTCTTCCCATGCAAAAAGCCCCGCCATCGAAAACAGCCACGGCCACACGCTCAACCCCGTTAGGATTCGAAACACGGCGGCCATGTAAGGTGCGCCTCGCGTTACTGCGGTCCTAACCTCCCCCATGGCGCGCGGCAAATCAATGTCGACCGCCCGATCCCGGAGCGCTTCCGGCAACGCCATGTTGGATGATCCAAGATTCACGTGACGGCACGCGACTGCAATGCACTTTGTGACTTCTTCTTCGGCCCTTGCCCGCGCTCGTTTGCTGATGCCGTTAGAGTCGGTCGTCTGCTGCGTCAACGTGGATCCATTGCTTTTTCCCTGCGACATGTTCTCGTCCACTGTTTTTGCAAAAAAAAAAAAAAAAGCAAAAAACAAAAAAAACAAAAAAAGAACTTAAAAAAAAAAAAAAAAAAAAAAAAAAAACAAAAAAAAATAAAAAAAAAAAAAAAAAAAAAAAAAAAAAAAAAAACAACAACCAAAAAGGTGCGGTGGTTGCGACGTACTGTCCCAAAAGCATTGTTCTGGCAGCCCCCCGTACGTTGTGCCCATTTCGCTGATGGAATCGACGTTGAACCACATTTCTTGGTTGACGCACGGTTGAAGTCGTTTTTTAGCCTCGCCCTTGCCGCTTCCCGGCGGACCTCGAGCCTGGATCGAGCCTGGGTACCCAAATGCTGGAACCAGCAGTACAAACGACCACGGATAGATGACGGCGTTCATGTGCGACTGCGGGCGGTCCAATCCAAACTCGCAGCGCTGCAGTTCAACAAACTGAACCATTGAAAACGTCTGAAACGTCATATTTTCGGGAAGTCCGCCGCCGGAGTCGCCGTCGTCTTCCATTGGAAACATGGTTGCGCGGCTTGTTTCGCGGGCAAATTCGTCGGCCCCCCGGAGCGTGCGATTAAACTGCTGGATGTCGCGCGATGCGGCCTGCCGAACCTTGGCGTACGCCGGCGGCCATCCTTTAAGCGGTGCGGATGCACACATTCTGAGTTCTGAGACAATGTGGTCGGCATTGTGACGTTCTTCGTCGGGGCTTAGCCGACCGGCTCGGATTTCGCGTGCAATTTTGAGGCTGTCTTGACGACAGGCCGCCATCCACGCAGCATTTTCGGGGTACACCTCTTCGTAGCGACAGTCGCTCCAGGTGGAGGCACCGCTTGCTACCCCGGTTGAAATCGCCGCAATCGGGGCGTAGAGTGCGGGCGACAGCATCAAGCCCCCCACGTGCTCCGTCAACTCGTCGTGGGTCATCTCCTCGATGTCCGTCGTGGCAATGCCGACGACGCCGGCCTGCGCTTGGAGCCACTGCTCGAGTTCGTGCGCGGTCGGCGTGCAGTGCGGGTGCTTGAACCGGAGCAGCTGCGCAGATGATTGCAGCCAGCCCCCCTGGCTCCCCGCGCGCAAGTCGAGGATCCGCATCCGCGCCAACCGGTCGGGATCAGTGACTGAAAACACCATCATGTCGTCGGCGTCCGTTTTGACGTACGAATCGAATGCAGCATCTGCGTCGGTCACGCGGTTGCTCTTCGCGGCGTGCTGCACAATGGCGTGTTCAAAATGCGCTCGAGCTGCCAGTCGGGCGATGAGCGATGATGCTGGATCGATGTTTGCTGCCGCCGGCCCGCCGTCGCCGCCCGCGTCGTCGTCGTCGTCGTCGACGTCATCGACGACGTCCGTCATCGCAAGGTCGGTTGCAACGCCGGCGTGGTCGAACGTGATGTCCATCGTTTCGTCTGCGTGCGACATGCGCTGCTGGACCAGGCATTTTGCGAGATCGTTTGTGCTTTTGATGAGGTGCGCTCCCATCGCCCCCCGTGGATCGTCGTCGGGCCCCCGTTTCCGTTTCGACGCGCCCTTTCGTCCAGATTTGCGCCCCTGGTTTCTGCCGTCGGCATCGTCGGCCTCGGGCAGCATGCCCATCGTCATTTCTTGCGCGGTGGCGTTGAACGCATCAAGCCGTTCGTCGGTCCCCAAAAAGACCCACAGCCGGATGAACGCTGGCCGGTCCAACCCAACTTTGGCGTACACGCCGTCGAACACCGTTTCGAAGCAGCAGACGCAGCGGCTCCTGATCGCGACCTCGAGCACAAACATGAGCAGCGAGTGCGCGCGTTTCGAGTCGGGCGTGTCGCGGTAGTCGGCAAACGTCGAGCCGAGCCACAGACTGTAGTGGCACGAGACCATCAAGATCCGACGCGCGGTCATCTCGATCCCGACCTGCGGCGCGGATGGGAAGTAAAATGGGCCGGCATCTGACGACGACATTTTGGGCTGCGGCTCGGCGGACCCAACAAGTGGTCAGAGTAAGCAAAGTGCAAACAGTGGGTTTGAGTTGGATATAGCTCAATCGGTCGACTTGCACGCGGCGCGAAAATTGTGAAAGTGGGCTACTTTCCAGAATTTAGGTTTGGAGTAAACTCGCTGAGTGTGGGTGAAACGGTCACAATTCCCCTTTTATCCTGTTAACATGGCCCAATCCGACTCTGAATCCGACTGGAGCACGTCCGACGGCGAGGTTATCGGCCCGCGCGTTGATGCCGGCACCGAGTGCCGTGCAACGTACAAGGGTGTCGAGTACGTTGGCACGTCTGCAGCGGTGTCGAACGACGTCCCGCTTGACATTGTGCCGTTTACGACGGCGGATGGCGTGGCCGTTTGGTGCCGCGATCCTGGCAACGGCGAGCTCGTGGCATTGTCGCGCGGCGAATGCCGCAAACTTGTGGCGGACATTATCGGCAAGGGTGTCAAGGCGGTTTTGTCGTGCGATGCCGACATTGCGGCCTGCGGGGTGTCGTTCGGCACCCCGTTCCCCATCCAGATGAAGCTTTCTGCGTCGGCTGCGGTGCCTGGCGATTCGACGGCGTCTGGCGACGCAGCGGGCGATGCCGCAGCAAAGGTCACGTTTCGGTACAACAAGCAGCACCTGACCGGCACCAAGGTTTCGTTTACGCCGCGCTCACCGGTTGATGGCGCTGTCGCGGTGATGGTTTCGGCCGACGCTGGCGACGGTGTGTACTGGGTGCTTCCGACGAGCGGCGTTGTTGGCAAGTGGACCGCCATGACTGTGACAGAGTCGAAGCGTGCAGTTAAGGCGGTGCTTGGACGGGCCCTCGGCAGTGATGGTCCATCGGCGGCTGACGATGATGCTTGCCGCGCTGCGTGCGGAACGGTTTGTCCGGTGCAGCTTCACGACGCTCGGCTGCGGAACGAACGTGCCAAGCAAAAGCGAGCCTCGGTGCCTGCGGCGAGCTCGGACAGTGCGGCGGCTGAATCTGCGCCGTCCAAGCGTAAGGCTGTCAGCCTCGACGAGCCCGACGGTGGTGTTGATACTGTCGCGGTGCCGGCGGCAAAGAAGCGCACCGTCCGGGCAACCGCTGTGCCCACGTCCGTGCCCACGTCCGTGCCCACGTCCGTGCCAGCAGCTCCGCTGCTTGGTGCATCGACGCAAATCTCGGTCACGCTTTCCGGCGACGCGGCGACACTTTTGCCGGCGTTGGAGGCGGTGTTTGGACCACGTTAAATTAAATTACCCCTTATTATTATCGTGCCGTTTTTTTTTTTTTTTTTTTGGGGGGGGGGGGTTTTTTTTTTTTTTTTTTTTT
>ERZ807291.5424-NODE-5424-length-16023-cov-9.379384_pt1 | contig 16023 bp, 16 predicted proteins | sample MGYA00521257_ERZ807291 | MGnify/ENA primary metagenome ERZ807291 (study PRJEB31413, sample SAMN03169783) | marine metagenome | biome: Marine; feature: Water; material: Subsurface seawater | place: North Sea | collected 2011-04-28 | depth 1 m m ...
ACGGTAACATTTTGAACAAATATTAGAACAACGGTAACATTTTGAACAAATATTAGAACAACGGTAACATTTTGAACAAATATTATCTTTTATTATTATAAAAAAAGTACTATACAATTAAACCATCTTTACATGCTATAGTTCCAAGAGTTGGAAATACATCTACAAAAGGTTCATCTTTTAAATTATTAGGAATACTCTTTTTAAATGTATGTTGATTTGGAATAGGTAATCGTGGATTAAAACATCTTTTTGTATTAGTATCATTAGTAATCCCAAGCTCACTTTTCTTATTTTTAAACCTACTACTTGACCATTTTTTAACTACAGGTTCTTCTTTCTTTTCAAAAAACTCTTTTAAGTTTATTTTTGAACTTTCTTTTGGAGGTTTATTTTTTTCACGCTTTTTCTTAGGTGTAGTTTTAACAGCTTCGTAATTTGTTTCTGTATTGCGGCTATTTAAACATGCATAATATATTCGTAAGCGTGTTTCTTCATCCATTTCATAATCATCTTCGCCGTCGATGTTATCATTATCTGGATCGTACATGGGATCATCCATTTTGTCATTTTGAATTGATTTATCTGAATCTGAGAAATAATTTTCTGAGTCGCTCATTATGCATATAATGATACTATATGTAATATTTTATATATCAATTTTTATTTTAATCTAGGTTGAACTAACGGTTAAAAAGTGAAACGAAAAATCAAAGATTTTATCGTTACACTTTCCAATTTTTATATCTAACGGTTAAAGAGTGAAACGAATTTTTCACTTTGTGAAATTATAGTTACACTCTCCAATTTTTATTCCAATTTACGTAGTATGATGATCTAACTGTTAAAATAATGCCCTTTTCAATTGCACTGTATGTGTAAAGTAAGTGTTTTATTATTTCATATTATAAAATTTTAATCTGGCTAGTCTTACTTCATCGATTGATAGTTTTTTATTATCATCTTCATTATTTATTTTATTTCCATTGCTATTAAATACCGATACAACTTCTTCTGTGACATCGTCACATTTTCCTTTTTGCAGTACTCTTTCTTTTTGAGCTTGTTTTGCCAATTCGTCTTGAATTTCCTGTTGTTTTTGTTTTTCTATAACTTCTTCTTCTAATCTTTTTTTAAGAAATATATTAAATATATCAACATTAATATCTGTATTAATAACATCAATTACATTTAGTTCTAAACTATCAGTTCCTTTATCAAAATCAAAAAGTTCCCAATCATGTTCAATTTCTTCTATTTTAATTTTGTATGGTTTATCAAATATATCTATCTGTATAACTTGACCTTGGTGTAATAAAGGGAAATCAGATAGTTTTGTTTCTAAACAGGATTCATAATCGGGAATTTCAAAAAAATCTTCTGTTTCCGGGCGAAGGTTTACATATTTACCTTTTGGTACATTTTCTAATAATTTTACATTTAATATCTGATTACCATTTATTCCTAAATGTTCACTTAACCATTGTGGTATTTCAATTGTATCTTTTTCCGCAGTAAATTGTTTGACACCTACATAACTTTTTAAACAAGATTCCGTATTTATTTCAAAAAAATATGGTAATTCTTTAGATTCTGAATTTAATTCTTCTAAAATATTAGACGGTAAATTTACATAATTTCCAAATTCCATATTATAATTTATTTCTGACAATAATTTAAATTCCATACTCAATTAATTAATATATTTTAATAATTATAATCAATTTTTATTATTTTAATCTTTAATTCTATGAAATATTATCCATCCAATATTCATACTTAATAATGAAATTATACATCTATAATGCCATCCGATCATATAATGTTTACTCAACCAATGTTTTGGAAATTTTGTATTACCTATCTGATACCAAGTTTTCAATGAGTCCATTGGTTGAGTTAATATTGACCCAACAAACCCACCAATAGCACCGTAATATAATGAATCAGTGTCTAGATGAATAATTTTATTAAAACAGATGGCAAACCCCATATTTCTTAATAAATGAAAATTAAATGCTGGTATTGAAGATTTATAATTAAATGATTTTAAAAGATCACCTTTTTTTAAATTTTTTTTTAATATTTGTTGTGTTTTTATTTGTTCTACTGGATAGTCTATTGTAGTTTGTATAATTGATGTCAATATTGCAGATTGTAAAGAATTAAAATTTTTATTTTTGAAATACTCTAAACTATTCCAAAATATAAATCTCATTGGTACAATCCCAAATAATCTTGATATAATTCCTTTATATGGTGTTCTTAAAGCATCATAATAATTAATTTTACTATTAGAAATATTATTACTTTGTGATATTGTTTTTATATAATCAAATGGATGAGTTACTATTACTTCTGTACATCCAGCTAATATTGATGCTTTAACATGTATGTTATTCATATTTAATATTATTTTAGATTTTTTATTTAATAATAAATTAAATGAAAATTATGCTAGCGTTCCGAGTGGATCCCATGCTTCAATTGTTAAAGGATCCGTATTTAACATTTTGCGTTCATCATCTGTCAATAAGTCTTTGTTTATTAGAATTTGAAAAACATATTGATCCATCCATTCTTTTGTCATTAGTAAAAATCCATCTGTTCCTGATGTTTTTCCCCAACTATTTTCTACTTTCCATCTTTGAACATTATGATTATCTTCATGATATCCTGTAATTAACATCGCATGATTCGGAAGTGATGAAAATGTTTTTAATCTAGTTTCTTTATCACCATCTAGGTCGAGTCCAATAACACCTTTATTATCAATAATACCTATATCCTGAACACCAGAACTTCTATCCCATTCTGTTCCAACATCACAACCAAACCAAATTGGTTGTTTGTTATCAATAGATTTTTTTGCTAATTCATTCATTCTTCTCATATCAAAATTTAACCATCCAACATGTTTATCTTTAACATTCCCCAAATATTTTACTTGGTAAAATTTATTAAAAGGGTTTTCTTTACGAGGATCGTTAACAATTGATACCCAATTATCTACATTAAATCGAGTCTTTTCTAAAAATCCTAATGGAGTCATATCTCTTAATGTAAATATTTTTGACTCTTTATTTTTAAAAGTCCAATTAAATTTTTGTGGTGGCATTCCTAAAAATGAAACTAACATTTTGAAAACACGATTCATCATTATTTTAATAACTTCTTCAATAATATCATTACTGGTATTACTTAGTTTTGTAAAATCATTTGTTAGTTGTTTAGTTAGTAGTTTATTCATTTCTCTAGAAGATTTTGAATGATAACTATCAGGATATACTTGTCTTGGTACTACTCCATATTTTTTAACAATTTCTTTAGCCATATCCCACTGTCCGCCATCACCCATTGGATCTTGATATAATTGATATAAATGTCTATCTTGGTTATCTGATTTTGATTTGATATCAAGATAGTATCTTAAATTTCTGTGGTATCTTTCGAGTTTATCCCAAAAATAAAGATAACTTTGACTAATTTCAAAATCTTCTATTTTACCATATTCTTCAATTAAATTAGCATATGTAGTCATTCTAATAAGATTACAGGTAGCAAATAACCAACATCTACCAGATGATCTTTGATTTGTAATTGGTAGTCCATAATCTAATTGGTTATTAAAAATATATGGATTTTTATCAACAATAGTAGTGTCTAAGCCTAGTGATACAACACTATTCATAGATACAGCATTTTGAATTGGTGTAACGGGATTATTAATCCAATTAGACATAGCAAATGATGTTAATGGGGTGCCTAAAATATCAGTACAATTTTGCATTAATTTTAATAATTCTTATAGATATTATTTATTAAAATCAATTTTTATTCTATTCAACTTTGGTAAATCGAACAAGTTATTGGTTATTTACACTATATGTAAACAAATGGTGTTATCAAGTATTTTGCTAAAAGCTATATAAGCTTATTTACATATCTTCGTCAGTTTTTTTCACATGAAGATACTCAATAATTAATCTTAAATAAATATTAAGTAGTTTTTCGTAATTTTTTGGAACATCCGTTTTAAGTTCTCTAATTTCTTGTTTAATAATATCTAAATCAAACATATTTTTTCTATATTAAATATATAGAAATGTTTTCTTCAGATATGGGAAAAATTATAGAATTACAAGGTCAATACATTGACCGTGTTAACCGCAATGCAACAAAGCTTAATAAACAATTACAATTTTTAGTTAATATTGGCGAACAAATTGGTGGTGCTCCCCAAAAGAGTAAAGATGGTGCTACCCAAAAGAATGAAGCTGGTGCTACCCCAAAGAGTGACCCTACTCATACTACTTTAATTACTGACCTTAAAAAGCAAGATGAAGCTATTAGTAAAGCAATGGCAGACCAAAAAACAAAAACCGATGAATTAAGTAAAAGTATTGAAAGTATAATTAAAAGTTATGCTACATTACAAACTTCAAGTGGTAGCAGCAATACAAAAGTTGAAGAGTTAATGACATATTTAAATGAATTAAAGGCCAGTAATACACAAAAGCTAAAAGATTTGACTAGTGTAACTGGACAATTAGATGATGAGGGAATTAAGAAAGCTCTCCAAAATTCTTCTAGTAATACTGTCGAACCCAAAAGCGCCGACACCAACTCCACCAACGCCACCGCCTCCACCAACGCCAAACCCGTCACATCCGCCAACTCCGGCGCCAAACCCGTCACATCCGCCAACTCCGGCGCCGGCGCCAAACCCGTCACATCCGCCAACTCCGGCACCAAATCCGGCACCAGAAAATAAACAAAACAATTAGATAAATATTAATATTATAATATAATAATTATGTTTTGGATAACTTTAATATTATTTTTTCTATATTAAATATATAGTTATGTTACATACTAATATAAAAAAAATAATCGAACTACATAATCAATATATAGATAAAATTAATATCAATGTTATGAAACTTGATAAACAAATACAATTTTTAATTTATATAAATGAACAATTGGGTGGAAATCAAGGTAATAATAAAAGTAAAATTAAAGATCTAATTGATGAACTTTCCAAACAGGATATAAATATTAATAAAATAATAGAAACTAATCATAAAAAGATGAGTATTTTACAAAAAGAGTTTGAATCATTAGTTAATACAAATACCAAGTTAACAACACTTAATAACCAATTATTAGAAAAACAAGACGAATTAACTAAAGAAAATAATAAACTAACTAAAGAAAATAATGATCTAACTAATAAAATATCAACAAATAAAACATCATCTACACCAACAGGTAAATCACCATCTACACCAACAAATAAAACACCAACAAGTAAAACACCAACAAGTAAAACACAACAAGAAAAACCAAAATGGAATTCAAGTCAGAAACCTGATATAAAATTAAGATAAATCTATTAATTATATAAATAAAATCACATTAATTATATAATGAAAAAAGATTTAGAAAAAATAAATATGTACAATACAATACTAGATGATATTAATAATCATATAATAAAATTTAATAATAGTCTTGTATTAATTAGTAAAATTAACAAAACAATTATTTATAATAATCAAATTGGCGGAACAACTCAAGAACAAGGAAATACTAGTTTAAATGAAAAATTAGATTTATTAAATAAATTAATTTCAATTATGATTACTAACTATAATAAAATGAAAGATCAAATAAAAACTAACAATGTATATTTGAAAGAAATTAAAGAACAAAATGCAATCAATATAAAAAATATTAGTGAAAATAATACCAAACTTGATTACTTGAATAAAATTGTGGCAGAATTTAAGTAATTGTAACTATTTTATTTTATTAATAAAATTTTTAATATTACCTACAACACCAGAATTATGCGAATATGATGGTGCAGTAGAATTATTAGTTTGTGACATAGGGTTTGATACAATTGATTGTGTTGAATTATTAGAATCAGTTGATTGCGATACCGTACTTTGTTCAAGTGGTTGTGTTATATTTGATTTATTATTAGAATCAGCCGAATGTGAAACATTACTTTGTTCTATTGGTTGTGTTATATTAGATTGATTATCAAGATTTGGATAGTAGTATGGATTAACATTGTGTTTATCTGTTTGTTTTAATTTATTTTTAAGAGAATGTGATGGATCTTCTGAAATCCTAGTTAGTTTATTCTTTAAATTATAGTCTTCGTACGTGATCCATTTTTCGTTACTTTGAACTGCCTTTTCAATTTCTTTTATAAGTTTTTTTAAGTCATCAATATACATTATTATATAATAGTTTACAAAAAATGTTTTTGACCATTAGCTTTTTGCAGAAGACGAATGCAATACTATGTCTCTTACAATTTAACCGTTAGATATCAAAGAGTTTTCCTATAGAAAAATTGATATAATATTTAACTACATTTAATTATATTGGCATCATACAATGAGTAACTATAGCCCCCTAACTATTAAAAGAATTAATGGCGAAATAAAACAATTTTTAAAAATGAAAATGACTGAAAAAAATTTAGAAAATATTATGATTTATCCAAATCCTGATAATATTTTAGAAATATACTTTTTAATTAAAGGTGATTCTGACTCACCATTCAATTCAGGTGAATACATGTGTAAATTAATACATAATCCATCATATCCAATGAAAGCACCCGATTACCATGTATTAACACCAAATGGTAGATTTGAAATTAATAGAAATATATGTTTAACTAATTCTGCATTTCATCAAGGTGATTGGGCTCCAGCAGCTTGGAATCTACTTACATTGTTAAGTGGTTTCTATTCTATTTGGCACTCTACATCACCTGAAGATAAAGTTGGTATTGGTCATCTCAAAAAAGAACCGGATGATATAATTAAAATAGCAAGTGAAAGTAAGGAATATAATAAATTAAATTTGACTATGCTTTATAATACTATAACAAGTATGAATACAAACACTAGTGTTAGCGTATAAGTCTAAACATTGGTTGGTTTGGTAGTATATCCAATTGATGTTAACAATTGTTCTAACGTTATTTTATCTGGATCAACGCCTTCTGGTAATGATACATTTCTTTTTTTATTTTTACCTGTTGTTGAAATCTGTGCATAATAACCATATGGTCCCTTTTTAACATTGATAGTAGTATCTTTTAACTTAAATGACTTCATTGCATGAGGGTCTCCAGATTCTATTAATGTTTTTGCATATACTAAATCTACATTATTTTCATCTTTAGTATCGTCTTTAATTGAGATTGTATTTTTAGAATATTTGATATATAACCCAAATTGACCTTTATGTAGATAAACATCAGATTTGTTATATTTTCCTAAATACTTTGGAAATTGTAATAATTTTATAGCACCATCAATATCAATAGCACTTCCAACAGAATCTTTAATTGGTGCAAATTTCCATTTACCGTCTTCTAATATTTTAACATATGGACCATACTTTCCTTCACCTTGAAAAATTTCAGAACCATTTTTGTCTTTTCCAACCATTCTATCAGTAGTACTTAGATTTTCAATATGACCCAAGTTTTTAGAAAGCTCGTCAACAATAGGACTAAACATTTGATAAAATTTATCTAATACATTAAACCATTTTGCTTCACCTGATGCAATTTTATCTAAATATTTTTCAAATTTAGCTGTAAAATCTACTTCCATAATAGGTTCAAAATGTTCCATCATAAAAGTTGTAACAGTTTCACCCATTTTAGTAGGTGATATTTTTTGACTTTCTTTACCTATAATTATTTCTTTTGTTTTAATAGTATATTTTAACTCTTTTTTGTTTTTAGTAATATTCATTTGTTCTGAATTCTTTCTAAAACCATCAATATTCTTTATTTCAACATAGTTTCTATCCATAATTTTAGAAATAATACTTGCATATGTAGAAGGACGTCCAATACCATTCTTTTCAAGATTTTTAACAAGACCTGCCTCATTAAATCTTAATGGAAGTTTACTATATTCTTCATTAACGGATATATTACTATATTTAATAGCTTTATCTTTTTTAATATCTAATGAACCAGTATGTTTATCATTATCTTTAGTATCAGAATCAGTTACTTCAATGTTATTATATAGAATTAAAAATCCTTGAAATTTAACATTTTCTAATGTAGAAATAAATATAGATTTCTTTGGTAATTTTGATTTTTTAGTTGGTGTTAATAAATCGATACTTAATGTTTGAACCTCAATAATTGCATTGGACATTTGACTTGCTAATGTTCTATTTCGAATAAGTTTATATACCTTTTCACAATCAGATGATAACCTACCTTCCGCTGATTCAGTTGAAATTTTTGTTGGTCTAATTGCTTCGTGAGCTTCTTGTGCACCTTTACTTTTTTTATTAAAATTTTTAGAATCAGAATATTTATTTCCATACGTTTTAATAATAAATTCTTTACATTCATCAAGAGCTTGTTGTGATAAATTAGTTGAATCAGTTCTCATATATGTAATATATCCAGCTTCGTATAACTTTTGTGCAGCATCCATTGTTCTTTTTACATTAAAATGTAATTTAGTAGATGCGTCTTGTTGCAAAGTTGATGTAGTAAATGGAGGTGATGATTTTCTAATAGAATCTTTTATACTAATATCTTTAATTGTAAATTCATCTTCTTCTGTAATACTTTTTAGAAATGTTTCTGCATCTTCTTTGTTTTCAAATTTATATAGATCGGACTTTTGTGATTTATCAATCATTAAAGAACCATTAAACTTTGTCTTTTTATATTCAAAATTAGCACTTGTTTTAAAATATGGATTAGAAATAGCATTTTTAATTTCATTTTCTTTATCGACTATTATTTTAACAACAACTGATTGTACTCGCCCAGCAGATAATTGACCTTGCATTTTTTTCCATAAAATAGGGCTAATCTTATATCCAACTAATCTATCTAATAAACGTCTAGCTTGTTGGGCATAAACCATATTATAATTTATGGTGGTAGGATTTTCAATTGCATTTTTAATTGCTGATTTGGTAATCTCATGGAAAACAATACGTTCACAATTTTTTAATTTTAGTAAATCTTTTAAACTTGAAGCAATCATTTCTCCTTCTCTATCTTCATCTGCCGCTAAAATTACTTTTGAACAATCCTTTGCAAGTCCCTTTAATTCTTTAATTACCTTTTCTTTCCCTTGAATGATTGTGTAGGTAGGTTCAAAGTTATTACCAATATCAATTGACAACTCTTTACTATTCAAATCTCGGCAACAACCATACGACGCTTTTACAATATAAGTAACATTCGCACTTGATGGATATAATGAATTTAGATATTCTTCTATTTTTTTAATTTTACCTGGTGATTCGACAATAACTAGTATTTTACTCATAATTTATACTTGTATCTTAATAAGATTACGTTTCTAAATATCAATATTTATTGTACATCTTTAATCGAAGATTAAATATATGCACTAACTGTTATTCGCGTGTTCTTCACTTTACATAGTATTGTTAAGAAAGCAACCAATATTTATTGATAAATCTATACAAAATTTATCAATAACTACATGTTAAATAAAATGGTATTTAATATTATAACCAACTATTATAGATCTAAACATTTACATCTTTATTTTTTTCATCATCTGTAACTACTATTTTACTTAAATTATTTACAATTGTATTATTAGATGTTACAGTTTCATTGTAAGCAAACATTTTTTTGACAGCAATATCTAATTCAGATGCTGATAAATCATCATAATTTAATGTATTCTTTATTTGATTATAATAATCAGCTAGTAAATTATTAATATTAATATCATCCCCAATTTCTATTTTACCAGATGCAAATATTTGAATAAATTCTTTAAATTTAGTATCTTTTAATTCATCAAACTGTTTAACTACATTGTTATCTGGTAATAAGTCTTTTAATATTTGATGTAATTGATTAATTTTAAGTGCACTGTCTGATATTTTACTTGTAGTAACTTCAGAATTAACAGAATCAACATCAACCGATTTATTATTTTTTTCTTTGTCGGAATCACTTTCGTATTCAACATCTGAATCAGAATCTGAATCAACATATTTACTTAAATCAATATTGGATGGTAAATCAAAATCTTTAGGTGGTGCTGGAGGTGCTTGTGGTTGCGCTTGCAAGTTGGCTTCAATATAATTACCTTTGAATGCATTCATATATATTTCAGCAACTAATTGATTTGATAAAATTAAATTAGAATTTTTTAAAGTAGTCGATACACGATCTCTTTCAGAATCATTATTTAATAAGGCTATTAATTTTTCACCCAAATTGATATGACTTTTTAATTCAAGAGGAGAAGAATCAGATACTAATCCATTAAATCTAGAAAATAAATTTTTATTCCATATAATAGGTATACATCCAGATGCCATTGCTTCCATTATGGATGCACCATCTGTTTCATTTGGTGAACCTGTATAATATAATAAAAAGGATGATTTTTGCATTTCTTTGGCAATTTCTTCATGAGATACTCTTCCATGTTCAAAAACACCGTCTTGCATAAATAATTTTTTAAAAGTTGTTTGACTTTCTGCTGGCATTCTATTCATACCATAATAAATATGAAGTTCTGCATCTGGATGAGCATTTCTAATCAAAGGCCATGTATGTTGTAATGTTGTATCTAATCCATTTGTATATGTAGATGTATAACAAAATCTTTTAGGTTCTCTTTTTAACCCGTAATCTTTCTTAAATAAATCTAAATTAACACCATTTGGGGCAATTATCTTAGTATAATCAAATTTTGGTAATTGTACATTTGGTGGATTCATTAAATGTTGATATGGACTTTTTTGTGTAAATATAATTTTCTTACAATTATATTCAGTCATAAATGGATAAAAATTAAAACAATTATGTTGACAATCTACAAATATTTTCTCACAATTAATCTTTTCAAACACTCTCTCAGTTTGACATATTGGCACAAAACCAGTAAAATCACACATGATTAAATATTTAGTCTTTCTTCTAACATTCCAAAATCTTAGATTATAAAAGATAACACCATCAATTTCTTTTTCATTAAAATCAAATTTACCATAAACAGATACTGTTAATCCATGTTTAATAAATTCTCTACCTAAATCTATACATCTTCTTTGATATACATTCAAGTCTTTATTGGATGGTTCCCATTTATCTTCAATATTACCATAGTAAAATACTACATCTGTTTCCTTTTGATCATTAATACTTCCAAATATATTCATATAGCTATCAAATATCTCATCATTTTTCATCAATGATTTTAAACTTGTTTTTACAGGTGAATATATTTCTGGCACTGAACCTGGATTTCTTACATGACTAGTCATATTACTTAACATATTCTCTCTTTTACCTGAAAATGTATTATCTGAATAACTCATATGAATTAATGCAGATAGTGCAGGTAATTGTTCCATCTTATTTTGATAAGAATTTAAAAAACTTTTTTCTTCTCCAATACGGGTTGTCTCGTCATATGAGTGCGTATTAGCATATTTTTTTGTATATGCCATACAACAATTTACAGTATGATTAGCACAAAATGGTTTTAATCTAAAAACAGTATCAAGACCATAATCATACATTAACATTGAACTACAACCTATTAAATTAGAATCTTTTTTATTTTCAAATATATCTACACACGAACTTACGTAATTGTTAAAATAAAAATCATCATCATCCATGCAAATAATTATATCACCACTTACAGTTTTATTGCCTAAATTTCTAAAAGCACCAATAAATCTAGATTGTAACTTATCACTTGTAGCTATCTTGATTGGAATATTACCACATGTTACTTGTTTAATATCTTCAATAAATTTTTTATAATCGTCATCATTATTACTACCATTAACAATTACCCATTCAAATATTGTAGTTTCAGTTTGTGATTGAATCATTTTGGATAAATTGTGTAAAAAAGGAATTCTTTTTGGTTGAGAAACTGTTAGAATCGATACTTTTTGACAAGTATTATTTTTACTAGAACTTTTTTTTCCCATTATATTAAATTATATTTTTACTTTTTATATATAAATAATAAAAAGTCGGTATATAAATATACCAATTTTTTATAACCTACTGAATTTCTCTATTCACCTTTGGTGCAAAGATTCAGTAAGTTCTAACGGTTAAAGACATTCATCTTTGAAAAATGCAGCCAATTTTATATATAAAATTACTTTATGGATTAATTATACCATCGTGGAATTATCGATCTGTCTAAACTTACTTTACATTCAGGTCTTATTATTAATAAAATCATATAATATGCAGACATTGATATTAAAATATGCCAGTACATATGAGTATTAAAATAACAAACGAAATCAAATATCCATGTTAAAATACTAACACCTCCAATTATTATTCCACGATCCCATAAATATTTAGTATCATCATCAACTATTATATTATGTGTTAATGGAATTAATAGTAACCCAATTGTCAATAATATTGGTGGACTAACACTTGGATAAATTAAACTTATACTAATTGATAATATAGTTAAAAAATAATACATAAGTTTATTTACTTTAAAAAATATACGTAAACAATAAGATATTAATAAAATAATACTTAATTCATCGCAGAATTGTCCCATTAAAGATAAACTCACATGAAACCATGTTGATGTTATACCGATTATAAATAAAAAAATCCACGGTATATTATCTAACTTTAATTCTTTATGATTATACCAACCATATATTGCAAATAAACAAAATGATAATGATGTTAATGAATTCCAAAATTCTACAATATAATTGGAATATATAAAGATATTTCCATCTAATGACTCGCACCATCGCATTGGACTAGATAAATAGTCTAACATTAATTAAATTATAAATTAAATTTTAAATAGTTTAATATTTGACTTGTTAAAAATTGATAAAATTAACTCTTTAACATATAAATAACGCAGAATACAATTCATATATGGAACAATTTAAACCAGACTTTATTCCACCAACAAATTGTTTAATTTGTTGGGAATCAATTAAGTCTAAAGAATGGGCTAAGTGTTATACATGTAATATATATTTACATTCTCGATGTGAGAAAATATATAGAGATGATAAAGGATATTGTAAATGCCCGCATTGTCAAGATATAGGAACTTTAGGTAGTCCTAAATTTAATTAATTTATACATGTATATTTAAAGTAAACTTTTAATCATTGCAATCATCATCATCATCATAAAAATTACACATCTCATTATTTTGAAAGAATGTATCCCACTCATTATAACTTGAGGGTTTAATGTATCTACTTGCATTATAATTTATACGAGGTTTTTTCACAAGGTTTGAAAACTTATTATTAATAGTATTAGTTCCAACAAATTCTAGAATATAACTAATAACATCTTGATTTAATTTAGGAAACATTATATTCGTTAATTGAAGTATTGATTGATGTTGAGGGTTGCATAATTTACACTTGCATTCTTTTATAATATTTTTTATAATAGAATTATCTTCATCGACTTTTTCTGAATAGCCTTGATCATCTTCTACTTCATAATATGTAGATGCACATTCTTCTATCACATCAATAAATGATAATCCATATATTTGTGTTTTATCCCAAGTAAATATGTGATCAGTATGTATCACCCAAAAATCTAATTTTAATATAAACTTAAACTTTGACTTACCATCCTTTGTCAAAGCATTATTAATACCAATACTTGCATGCTTTTTTCTAGAATTAAATATTAAAAAACCCGATGGTATTACCGTTTCAGAATATAAATGCGGTATCATATTAATATTAATAGGTGAATCTGGGACAGCCATTATTTTATTAATATCAATTCTATTATTTGTAGATTCAATTGTACCCTGTTGCCATGGCAAATTGTATACTAATGTATTCCCTTCATCAGAAAAATATCTTTCATCTAAATTAGAATCTAAACACATTATATAAGAATACATATTTGCATACTCATGTGGAACCTTGTCTCTATGTAGCTTGAATTCACCTTCATTTTCATATAGAATGAGATCACCATGATCATGTGGCAACACGTCTATCAAGGTACTTCCATTTTTCTGAAATTCATTCCACATATGTACTTTTAATTCTGGTAAAATAGTAGCAGACAGTTCATTCGTTAAATCTTTCGAAAATTTTAAAGATGTAGAATTTCTTACATCTTTTGCAATTCTTGTATTCGATGAAGATAAGCTACCAACTTTAGATTCCATGCCATCACTTTTAACAAATGATCTCAAGTTATCTAATTTATTCTGAGTATTCTGATGAAAATTAATAGAATTATCAACAAGATTCTCGTGTAATATATTTACAATATTATTATACTGCGATGAATAACCATTAACATTTGTATGGCATCTAATTTCTTCCATGTCTACACGGGTAGCTGGAATACATTCTAATAGACTTTTTTTGTTTGGTTCTTTTTTTATTTTGAGAATATCTGCATAACTAAATTCAGGTTTAACAAAAGATTTAGTATTTATACAAGAATCACAATAAAGATGACCATTGCAACATAATATTTCTTTAGATGTAAGATATCTAGTATTATTTCGACATATATTTACACATTGGTCAACAAGATGACCATTGGATACAGAGAGGTTTTGCGATGTTGGCTCTCTGAGGGTACTGGTGGAGTGTATACTCCTTATATCACTATTATTATTAATTCCAAACATCAAAATATTTGAAATATCAAGTGCCTGTAATAAATATGAATTTCAATTTTTAAATTTATTAAACTCATTTTTAAATAAATCTAATATTTCTCTTTCATTTAATTTATTAAATCTACACAATTCGCTTAAATATATATTTTTCTGACATTTAGTAATACAAGTATCTTCGAATGTTTTATGTATTGGTATTTGTATATCCTCTGTATTATCCTCTCTAATTGTATATTGAAGATTTCCTTTCCAATCTATAATCCACATATCTTCAAATGTACCAGATGTTCTTTGAATCTTAATTGTTTCTTGTGAATTTAATATAGTATTTAAAAATAATTTACATGGTAAAAAATTATTTGCCACAAACCAATTTTTGATATAAGTTTTTCCTATATTTTTTTTATAACATGCATCACATGTTTGATATCCATAATTTAGATTTATACATTCTATATGAGTATCATTATTTTCATTATTTGAACAAAAATCACAATGTTTTAAATATAACATTGCTAAATACTTTGGTTCAATGTTAATTTCATATAATAAATTATTACATAATTCAGCTTTGACTTCATTAAAAATTTTAAAATCTATATAATCAAATTTTTTAAAAAACTTAGCCATTAATTAATATTAGAAAATAGTTTAAAATTATACTTTATAATATAATATAATATATATATGGATTCTAGCCAAACTATGTCAAATTTACAAAATAATATATTTTCAGATATTGTAACTGCATCATTAATATCTAATAATATTGTTAATTTTGATGATATAAATAATAAAATAGTTAATAATATTTTAAACAAACGCAATATTTTATCAAAAATTAACCCTACTATAAATGAGATTACCGTACTTAGTTCAATAATCCAATTATTAGTTAATCAACCTGAATTAAAAATAGTTTTTATAACTGCTAATTGGGATAAATCTGTTGAATTATTTAATTTATATTCGACTGTTACTAATATGATTGAATCAATAAAAGTTGGACAATTTAACAATACACAATCAGATCTTACAAACTGTAATTTAATATTTATAAATATTAATAAACTTGATAAGAATAATACTATACCTGGGGTTGACTATGTAATAATGTATGATTCATTTAATTCTAATATGATCAAAAAAGATCCTAATTCATATTATATCAATATGAATAAAGCAATCTTTTTTACAGAAATTGATGATAATCTACTTGAAACATTTGGTATTTCACATGAAGAAATAACCGAACCCGTTGTTGAACCCGTTGTTGAACCCGTTGTTGAACCCGTTGTTGAACCCGTTGTTGAACCCG
>ERZ807291.5432-NODE-5432-length-16001-cov-5.389189_pt1 | contig 16001 bp, 13 predicted proteins | sample MGYA00521257_ERZ807291 | MGnify/ENA primary metagenome ERZ807291 (study PRJEB31413, sample SAMN03169783) | marine metagenome | biome: Marine; feature: Water; material: Subsurface seawater | place: North Sea | collected 2011-04-28 | depth 1 m m ...
CATTATTTTTAAACGAAATATAAGTAAATTTAAACATCCAGCGGATTGCAATCGATCAATAGCTGTTTTATTTGTAATTCTGTATTCTAGTAAGACATCTGGCATATTTCCCAATATATAGCCTCTTTCTATTAATTCACCCCAAATATACAAATCTTCTGGTATTGAAGTCGAAATATTATATCTGATATCATTTCTAAATAAATTTGACCTAAATATTGCTGTTGGATGAAAAATTGGGGTTCTATAACCAAACCTTTCAATCATCCGTAAATGATTTGTTTCTGAATTCCTAAACTTAAGCCTCAATCCTTTACTATCAATAGTTGCAATTGAGCAGCCTGATGCAACTATATTTAAATTATTATCCATAAAAATAGACTGCTTCTCTATTCGATCACATAATGAAATATCATCTTCATCCATTCTGGCTATGTATTCAAAAAATATATCATCACTCAATACATGTTCTATTAAATGATTGAGTGCTTGAGCCAATCCAAGCGCAGAGTCATTTTTAATGATTTTTTTATTGAAATCAAAATTATTTATTAGTTCATAGATATTAGATGAAACTGGTCCATCTATACAAATAAATAGTTTTATATTTTTGTAAGTTTGATTTTTAATACTTTCTAAAGCTTTACTTAATAAATTCAGTTCAGCAGTTTTATATATAGATAAAATTATTGCAATATTTTTCATTTTATTAGTTTAATTAATTTCTTTGCCATATTTTTTTTGAAAAAAACAAAGTTTATATGTCCATTGTTAATTGTATGACATATTATTTCACTGTTTAGTTTAAGCAATCTTTCATTATCATAAACATATACGTCAAAATCATATTTTTGCATATATGCAAAAAATTCTTTTGGGTGTTTATTTGTATGTCGCTCTTCAACTTCAACAATAAATATAGTGTCATTATAATTATTATTTGCCAAATCTGCCCCATACATTGTAGCGTATTCAGCTCCTTCAACATCAATTTTTACTAAATCAGGAAAACCAAAAACGTTTACTAAATCTTTTAGCCTAATAGTCCTAACATCATATGTAACAACCTGATCATCAATAAAATTATCCCCGTTCAGGGTAGCCAAAGCCGTTATTTCTTGGTTGTTTAAATCTATTGGAACGCTTATTTTCATTTGGCTTAAAGAATCACTCACTGCCGCTTGAACAACTACTGTTTTTTTATTTTTTACATTACATAAATATTCGCAGCATGTTGGGATAGGCTCAACAATAACCAAACTTTTTGAACATTTCTCAAATGTGTAAGCATATTCACCCATATTACCCCCAATATCAAAGGACATTTTAATATCAAAAGTTTTTGAGATCTCAGTGATTAATTTAAGTTCTACTTCGCCATATTTTTGAGCTCGAATTCCACGAATAAAGTATTTCAATTTATTTAAATATTTCATAATTAATCCATAACCCCCTAATCACAAAGCCTTAACACTATACTAATGTTAGCATCCTGATAATAACCCACCGTCGATAATTAAATTATGGCCGTTTATATATTTAGATTTTTTTTTATCCAATAAAAATAATATTCCTTGTGCTATTTCATGAACATCCGCCATTCTAGACATCGGAACTTTATTTGAATACTTGTTTATGAAATTTTCCCCTTGTTTGAAATATATTCCTCCTGGAGAAACGCAATTAGCTCTAATTTGATGATGCTTTAAGTAATTAGCCAAGTACATTGTTAAATTAATATTTGCGGCTTTCGTCATACCATATATTTCTGAAGAATTTCTTGGTGTATCTGAATAAATTGATTGATCAGGGGCTGTTAAACCATATATCGATCCAAGATTTACTATTGAAGAAACCCAATCCCTTTCAGCATATTTGATAAAATTTTGGGCACAAAAAATTGGTGCTTTAATGTTTACGTCAAGGACATGATCAATCTCTTCTTCAGTTCTATCTTCAAATTTAGTAAAAACTGCTGTGCCAGCATTGTTAACTAGCCCAATTAATTTATGATCTTTAACTTTATGAAAAGCCGCATCTATTTCTTTTTTTTTCTTTAAGTCTACTTGAATAAATTCAAAATTGTTGGAACGGCCATAATAAGGATCATAATCTTTATCCATTCCTATTACAAAATAATTGTCATCCAAAAGCTGCTTAATAATCTCACGGCCAAGTTGACCGGAACTCCCCGTAACTATTATTGAATCAACCAAAATATAGCTCCTATAAAAAGTATTTAATAGTTTTTGATAAAATGTCTGCTTGCTTTTCTGCTTTAAACTGATCCCAATAATTAGTTTTAAACAAAAATAACCTACTTTGAAGCCATTCAGCATTAGGGCATGATTTGTCAGCGTTAAAACTATTGGTTAAATATTTTTCTCGGCCTAAAAATGCTTTATTCTTAAAAAATGGTTCATCATAAGTCAGTTTCCAACAGGCATAAACACCATCCCCCCCAAACTCTCTGAATTTATTTCGAAAATCATCCCATGATAAATCATCTGTATTTAGATACGCTGCAACTGTCCAATATGAATGCTCACAGTGTTTTGGTATCTTTTGAGTTGTTAAAGGGCCGTTTTGGGAAACTATAACTTCTTCAAATATTTTCCCGGCATTTATCCTTTTCTGAACTAATGCATCAATATTCTCTACCTGCGCTAATGCAACAGCACAGCATAATTCTGGCATACGATAATTCCATCCGGCTGTTACATGCCTTTCATAATTTGGGTGCTGAATTGTTTCTCTTGCAACCTTACCACTTTTTGCTGACACACCGGCATATCCTAATGATACAATACGTCTAATATTATCAGCTAAGTCATCATCATTCGTAATGACAATACCACCTTCTCCTGATGTAAGATGTTTAGAATTTTGGAAACTAAAGCTTGCGCAATCACCCATCGTCCCGACTATATTTCCCTTGTATTTTCCAAGGAATGTTTCTGCATTATCTTCCAATACTTTAATGTTATTTTGCCGCGCCAATTGCATTATCACGTCTAAATCAGGTGACAGCCCAAATAAAGCTACTGGTATAATTGCCCGTGTCTTGGTGGTTATTCTGTTTTTAATAGATTTTGCACATATTTGGAATGTTTCAGGATCAATATCTGCAAAAACTGGTGTAGCATTTGATTGCAATACTGCAAAAGTAGTGGAAGCCATAGTCATAGGAGGCACAATCACTTCATCGCCTTCACCTATTCCCCAAGCTTCCAGTGCTGCATGCATAGTTGCGGTTCCATTTACGCATGCTATCCCATGCTTAACACCAAATCTTTCCGCAAAAGCGCTTTCAAATCTTTGCATCATTGATGCACCATGCGATGCTCTAAAGCCAGTATCCAAGACTTCCTTTAAATATTTTAGTTCGTTACCATATAAGCGCTTGTCACTCATTTAAAATTAATCCTTTTCATTTACTGTTTTCCAATATCCCTCAAAACGAATTGTACCTTGGTTAATTGCTACAATCTCAGGGTTTTTCAAACAGTATTTTATAACATCCTTGTAGCTTACATTTAAATCATTTTTAAAATTTTTAAATATAAATCGCACAAAGTCTAAATCTTCAGGTTTATCAACTGTCCATCTCCAATTAGATAAATCATCTTTGTATCTAAAGTTATGTAGTCTAAAAATTGATGGATTATTCGTAATATATGGGGTAAGATGTTCTCTTTCAGATGGAAGCACTGCATTTTTAAATGCTTTTTCTAAAGCGTCAAAACTGAATACCTCAACATCTAGACCCTCTGGATAACTTGCTTCCAGACAATTCGAACAATAGTCTAGTGGTTGTTTTTGTTCAAATAGTTCAATTGCTTCATCTATTATTTCAGCGTCTTTCAATGGATCGTCAGCAGTGATTCTAACAATTACATCTGCTTTATAAAGTAAAGCACATTGATAATACCTATCTAATAAATCATCTTCTGATCCTCTAAAAATTCTTATTTTTTCATTTAAAGAAAGATGGTCATATAAAATATTATCTCTCTGCTCTGTAGTTGTAGCAACAACTATTTGATGAATTCTTTTGGATTCACAAACCCTTGATAAAAGAATATCAATCATTGGCTGATCAAGTATTTTAGCTAATGTCTTACCTGGTAATCGAGCAGATCCCATTCGCGCTTGTATAATTGCAACAACTTTACTCATGTAAATTATTTATCTCCAATTAAAATTACTTCTTTTTCGTTTGAAAACATTGGTAGATATTTAAATAATAATGAAGATGCAATTATCGTAGATGGCTTTTTGTTTAATTGCGCCCCCCACCATGAAAATGTACTGTTTGAACAAATAATTTTATCACATGAACAAAGCAATAAAAAGTCATCTACAACACTTCCATTATTAAACTTATATTTAAAGCCACTAATTTCATTAACAATGTTTTCAGCCTGACTTTTATCATCAGTTACGATTGTCCAAATACTTTTTGGGTACATTTCTTTTGCTAATCTTAGTGCTTTTTTATAATAAGAAATATTTTCCTTTGGCCTAAGGGCGTCTCCAAATCTCAAATGAACGACATAATTACTTCCTTCTAACAATATATTTTTATTTTCTGGCAATACCAATGCTATTTGATTAATTTCTAAGCTTGATTGAAAATAACCAAAAAGATTTTTTGATTTAAGATTTTTTGTATTGTTTATATATTTTTCATAAAAGCGTGAATATTCAGATTGGTAAACCTTTGCAGCTAATGCAGGTAATAAAGTCTTACTAGTCACTGTTTCAATATCGAAAATCTCATCACAATATTTACCGTGACAGGTCCAATTAAGTATTCTTGATGTTAAAAAGTTTTTTTGAAGTAAATTATCAATAAATACTACATCCAAACCAAGGGTTTTTAAAAACAACCCTTGATTGAGCTGAAAAGCTTGATTGCCTAATCCACCCATCAACCAAATGGCATGTTGCTTCATTGTCTATTCCTAATTTTATAATATATATTTCGTATATTGTTCGTTGTTTAACTGAAATTTATGAATTTTTATAATTGTAGAGAATCTACAAATCTACCAAACGATAACAACTTACGATTCATCATTGTTCCAAATATTTTTGATTTCATTTCAATTTTTTTAACTCGATATTTAAAAAAACCTTCAGGGGCACCTGTTATTTTATATCTTAAATCATATTTTTCACTTAACTTCTCTGCCATATATAATTTTGATATTAGCTTATCACCACATATGTGTACTTTTTTGCTTATGGGCAATTTCTTTAAAAAAAGGTTAATTGCAAACACTACATCATCAATATGAACTGCTGATCTTTGATATTCTTCAAAAACTTCAGCAATAATATCATTTTTTAAGCAATTTAATAAATAATTAATAAATGGATCATCCTTACCATATACATAACTCAATCTATAAATATAAAATCCATTATAATCCTCAAATATTTTTTCTATGATTGATTTTTGATAAGAGTATATATTCTTTGGAGCTCGAGGACTATCTTCAAATATTGGATAATTCGTATTTTCGAACACAACATCTGAAGATAAAAATAATACTTCTGCACCTGTTTCTAGAATTTTTTTTATAACATGCGATGTTCCAATAATATTAATATTATTACTTTCTTCTATGTTGTTGGCACATTCATATGGCGAGGAAATTGCAGCGCTAAAAACAACCTTATCTCCAGATGAAAACATATTAAAATCAAATTCATCAGGCCGCCTTAAATCACAATAAAAATCATAACTTCCATTTCGTCCTATTGTCTTAGTATTAGCACAAGGATACTTAACAAATAGATGTTTTATAATTTTTGATGTGTTTCCAAAGATGTAATTAACCATTTATAATAAATCCATTATAATATCTCTTGTTTTGGTTCCAGAATAATTCTTTCTTAAGAAATCTGAATAGCCTTCGATCGTTCTCTCCAGTAAATGCTCATCATCTTTTAATTTTTTTATATAATTAATTTGTGATTGAATATCTTCATTCGAAACAAGATATTCACAATTAATTCCTTGCTTTCCTATTGAAGTAGTTATCACAGGTACATTGTAATACATACTTTCAATTACTTTACCTTTAACGCCTGCTCCAAATCTCAATGGGCATAGTGTAAAATCAACCATCTGATATAAATTTTCTAATTCAGCATCACTTACAGACCCTAAAAACTTCAGATTTTGGCCAACATATTTACCCTCAAATTTATCCCATCCCCTACCAACAACTAGTATTTCAAAATTATCACCAAACGCTTCCAAGTATGCATCAATTATTTCTTCATCAATATATTGTAAAGCGTCTTTATTTGGCAAATGACCCAAACCACCAACAAATAAAAAAAGCATCTTATCGTGTGTATTTTTTTCATATTTTTCAGGATAATTAAAAAATAATCTTACAGGTAATAAAAAACTATTTTTATTTATATCTTTAATTGTGTGCACCTCTTCATAACTTGGACTGAAATTACAATATGATGCCTTCCAAACTAATGGTTCTAGAATTATATAATAAAAATATTGTAATATATTTTTTATAGATTTACCATCATGACTTATCTTAGAGAGCAATCGATTATAATGGATATCTCCACCATAGTATAATATACTACATTTTTTGAACATTATTAGTTTCAAGGCGCATAAAATAACAGCATCCTCTGGTGTTCTAACGAAACAAAAATTTGATGTATTTAATTTTTTATAAAAAGAAATTTCAAACCAAGAAATTTCTACGGTTACAGTATCTATTTTTTCTGACAAAGCTTCTCTTAACTCTACAACGGTACGAGCTCCAGCATCGTTAGTTGAATCGTGTTGATTTCTCTGAAAAAAAACAATATTTTTTTTAGTATATTTCTGATCAGTTTTATAAAAAAGTCTAAAAAGCTTTAAAATTAATATAGCAATTGGTAAAAAAATAATAAGTTTAATAAATAGTTTAAAATGATACATTATTTATTCCGAATATATAACTTAACGGCCAATGAAATCGCCATTGCCATTAGCAATTCCGTACTCAAACTTGGGATTATCTACATCATCAACAACAATATCTCCATAGGCACCAAGATAACCACCAGAAACGTACCATTTTTCAGATATTTTTTTCCTTTTTGGCTGCTGCCAGTCAATTTCAATACTATTTTTAATCGAATTAACCAAACTATCTTCAACAGATGATCTAAGCACTATACATCCACTTCCTCGGGCAATATCTAGAAATTTCAAATCAAATGATCCCTTACCAATATCTAGAATTAATGGCACATTATCAAATAGATCATTTGTCGGAATGTAATTCATAGTCGAATTTGTTGCACCAATAATCACATCAAATTTATAGTTGTTAAGGGTTGAAATATTTTGAATCGGGTGTGCTTTTGCAAGCGTCGCTTCTGGTTTAATTAGATTAATTGAATCAACTATGGTGGCACATTTTTTTACTGAACGTCTATAAAGAAAAGTGTCTACCCCTACTTCAACCAATCGGAGGCTTAATTTACTTCCAACATTTCCAGCTCCCATTACAAGCGCTTTTGCACCACCCATTGTTTTCTTTCGAGAAGTAAAATAATTTAATATTTCATTGTAACTTGCATCAACAGTCAAATCATTTGGTTTGAAGCTACATATTTTCACAGTATTTGGTGCACCTAATACTAAATCTTTCTCAATATTGACTGGATTTTTATTATTATCAAAAATTTTTTTTTCTTGATCTACAAAGACATAATCAAATATATTTAAATACTTTAACAAACTCTCAATAAACTGGGTGTCTTTAAATACGATACCACAAATAACAAAATCATTTTTCATCCTTATTGGAGTAAAATAAAACAAACCACTAAATTTTTTTGAGGTAGAGGAAACTGTTAATATTATTATGTTGTTTTTGGATTTTTTTGGTAACTTTTCTAAATATTCTGTAAAATTTTTTTTAAAATCTCTCACGGGTTATACCTCACCAATACTTTTGTTTTTTATATTTTGAGCATTTGATTCGTATAATTTTATTTGTTCAAACTTATCTAGCTGAGGATTTGAAGAGTGCGATACAATAACAACAATACTTTTTACAGACATTTCTTTTAAGATTTTGATCATTTTATTCTCTAGCTCTAAATTTAAAGCAGACGAAGGTTCATCCAGAAGATATATAGATGATGGCTTTGACATACAACGAATAAAATGAAGTCTTTGGGCTTGTCCTCCAGATATATTACTAGCATTTTCATTAATACTTGTTTGTAATGTAATTTGTGGGCCAAGATTTAGTTGTGCAAATAACTTTGCTAATAGCTGTTCACGCTGTAAATCTAAAAAGTCGTCAAATATAATATTTTCAGCAACAGTTCCTGAAAATAAAAAATCTTTCTGTCTCATTATTCGATAATCTAATTTACATAAGTCAAACTCATTTTCATTTATACCATCTGAAAATTTAATTTCCCCACTATGAGGTTGGATTTGGCCTGTAAGAAGTGTCAATAATAAAGATTTTCCAACCCCGCTAGGTCCACTTACCACATAAATTTTACCTTTTTCTAACTTTAAGTTTGGGTATTCTATTTTCCCCGCTTCAATATCTAGAGATACATCGTTTAGTTCTATACTTTTACAATCAGTAATTTTTCTATTAAAATTTAACTTATCAACATCTTTAAAATTTTTATGTAATTCTGCAAAGAGGTAGTGATACCTTTTGAGTTCATCAAGCGCATATTTGTTTGATTTTAAATTGTTATAATTTGCATTAGCTAGTTGAAGTAGAGGGGCTAATCTAAAAAATATAACAATCGATGGAACTAACTCATAAATAGTCATAATTTGTACATCGAATGAATTTTTTAAAATAAAATATACCGCAAGTAGTATTGGTATCAGTGCCTCAATTAACGCTCTAGGAACGGTGAGCAACCATGCATTTTGAGCGCGTAATTTAAATAAGTGTGTATTTGATTTGCTTAGTAATTTTTCCCAAAAAAACTGTTTTCCATATGAGAATATCATCTCCTTGCCTGACACTCCATCAGAAATAATTTTACTTCTTATTAAACTTAACTCAGATATTTTGGGGTTATTATTTGAAAATATTTTATTAATGAATTTATTTATGATTAATAAAAAAATCGAAAAGCCAATAATAAATATAAGGCTAGAATATAATGAATAATAAAAAATTATAATTACAATAAAAAAAGCAGCAGTTAATTTTTGAAGCATAGAATACAATGGCAAAACAATACCATCAGAAAAACGAATTACACTCTCCAAGAGAATTTTATTTACTTCTGAACTATGAAAATCATTTTTAATGCTTGAATCATTTATTTCTTGTCTGAAAATTAATTTTGTGATGGTACTTGCTGTAGTTTGTGATTTTTTTATTAAAATCATCTGAAGATATAACATTGATGATATATTAAAAATAATAAACAATATTGATAAAAGATAAACACCTTCCATTGAAGTACTTATCTTTTTTAAAAAATCAAAAATATTAAATATATCAATATTATTTTCTGAAAAAATACTCAGAAAAATACTGATTAAAAACACTTCAAGAAAAGACATAAGAATTATTATAAATACTATATCTAAAGTAATAAGCTTAATCAGAGTATTTAACTGTTTATTCACTTATTAAATGCTCCCAATTAATTGGGCTATCTTCTTCTATATTTTTTACAGCAATCTTACCTTTAATTAGATTAAAATACTTCGGATCCAATCCATCTCCCGGCGATCTTATTGTAATAAAGCTTTCATCGATATAATCACCTTTTTTTATCTTTTTAGAGCTGTAAATGCTACGCCTGAGCGTTTCCTTAGCTTTTCTTTCAATGTTTGAGTCTGTTGGTTGATCAGTAATAGAAGCTCTGGCATCATTTACTAAATTAACCATTCTCGAATAATCTTTTGGTTCAATCGAAAACTGATGATCAGGGCCGTCTAGGTTTTTGTTTAATGTAATATGTTTTTCAATTACATTTGCACCAGCTACAACTGCAAATGCTGGTGTCTCCAACTCTTCGGTATGATCTGAAAACCCTGTTAAAACATTAAATGTGTCTGATATTTTTTTAATACGATTTAAATTACTGGTTTTGATATCACAAGGGTAAGAGGAAACACAGTGTAGGACAATCAATTGATCGTTACCATTTCCGAGACAAATGTTAATTGCATCCTCTATCTCACCGATACTTGCCATACCAGTAGATAATATCATTGGTTTTTGCAGCTTACTAACTGTATCTACCAGAGGTATATTATTTAAATCCATAGACGAAATTTTATATCCTGGAACTTCTAAGTGTTCCAACAAGCCTATTGATTCTTTATCAAAGGGGGTTGAAAAAATTAAGATATTTTTTGTATGAGCGTATTCAAAAATATCTTTCAATTCATCTAATGAGAAGATAATCCTATCTAGCAATGCAGGTAAGCTTTCTTCTTGATCTAAGGTTTCTTCAAAATACCTCGCTGCTTTAGTTTTTCTTGAAATTCTGCCAACTTGATATGTTTGCAATTTAACACTATTGAATCCAGCGCTTGAAGCTTTATCTATTAATTTTTTACATGCTTCTACACTACCATTATGGTTTAATCCAATTTCAGCAATTGTAAAAACCGGTGAAGTTTCAGATATTTCAATTTCACCAAAATTTATAACCTTTCTTGCAGTATGTTTTACGGTCGAATTCGCATTACTCCTAACTCTAATATTCGATGTAATGCTACTTGCTAAATCAATAGACTTTGCAGTTAACACCTGTAGATCAGCATATGCATATTCCGCTAATGAGCCTAAAGGGTATAAGTTTTGGAAGGTATTAATTTTTGAATTTATTCTTTTAAGCTCTGTTTCATGACCTGAAAAATACCCTGGATATAACGGCCCTAAGTCTAAGGTAATTACTTGTTTAATGTTTTGAGAAGATATGAAATTATTATTTTTTAAATATTCTAAGGACTCATCAACCCATCTCTTTATTGTATTATCATCAGGTTTTTTAGTATATGAAATTTCACAACACATTAGATGTTCATTTTCATTAAATCCTTCCCTTGAAAATCTTGTTTGCATACCAGCTCTATGAAATGGAGTATCTTCACCTGGAAAATATAACCAATCATAATCATCTGGTAGGGGGTCTATTCCCTCCATAAGAAAATTTATACAAAAACAACAGCGATAATAAAGAGAAGTTTCCATATCAAGGAGAGATGCAATAGAATTGATGGGAATTGTCAGAACTACAGTACAATTTTCTGTTTCAACATTTTTTGATTCATTAAAGCTTAATTTAGTAATAATATTATCTAATTTTTTTACCTCTGTAAGCTCATGATCAAAGAAAATGTTGCCCCCAAGTTTTTCAAATTCTTCCCTAAGGATATTTGATAACAAACCACATCCACCATCTATAACCCCAGCAAACTTTCCGCCACCTGAGTGAAAGGGCCGCCTTTTGTCCCTTATTTCAATTCTTTTGGGGGCGAATCTTGCAGATAAATTCTTTGTATCAATTCCCCATAATTTTTTTGGATAATTAGTAAAAAATTTTTCTGCCAACGTAGGGCCTGCTAATATACGGACGTAATCATAATAATTGTTTGCTTGCGATAACCTCTTTTCATCACAGTTATTGAGTTCAGTGTATATTTTTGACAATTCTTCAGTTTGATATTGTTTTTCTAAAGTCGACTTATTGATAGGGTAATCGTATATATTTCCATCTACAAAATTACCCGCATAAAAATCTTTCTTTATAAGTTTATCACCCAATAACGCCTTCCAGTAATTCAAGATTTCTTCATGTACCGTATGATAAAGATGTGGCCCAGCATCGATTGGATATCCATTTATATTTTTAGTCTTAACCAGACCACCTTCACATGAACTTTTTTCATACAGAGAGACTGAATGTCCTAACTTTAGTAACTCATAACCCAAGATCAAACCAGATATCCCGGCACCAACTATATGTACTTCATGCTTCACTTTAAATTCCAAACTATTTTATTATTTATTTGATAGCAAAGTATCAAAATATATTATTTCATTTTTGCTATTTTAATATCAATTAACTTTCAAGTTTATTTAACGTCTCTTTAAGCTGAAAATTGTATCGTTCGTCTATATCATTTCTTTGCAAATTGGATATATCAACATTATAAAAAGATTTTCCATCAACAATGGGAAGTTCATAAATAGATTCTTCTACATACCAGTGTGTAAATTTATAAAGACGTTCCTTTCTTTCATTTAAATTGTTATTAAAAACTTCAATTGTTTTAATTGGATCATTTATTAAATCTTCATAAGAATTTTTTGTTTTTGGTTCAATTGAAAAATTGACATCACCATAACGACCTTCTGCACATGAAATATTTGGAATTCCCATGTAAGTCATCTCCAACCCAAGAATACCATCATAAATGAGTCCAATATCTATCTCATTTTTAATAAAATTATATATATCCAATTCATATGCAGCAGACATTAGTATAACGTTTTTCATTTTTTTTATGTTAGGGAATTCTTTTATTACTAAGTCTTCTAAACTGTCAGCCCAATGGTTAAGAGTTTTTTCTGAAGGATGAAATCGTATCACTAACTTGTGCTTTGACCCCTCAAATAACTTGGCTGTAGATATCACCCAATCAAGAACACCTGAATAATTTATATTCCAATCCTTGATATCACCATCCCAAACAACATTTGGAAACATACCAAATACAAATTCTCCATCACCACGAACTATTTTTCTATTATTTAAATTTTTATCTAAAAAATAATACTTGCTATCTTCACCCATATATTTAATTCGATTCTGAAAAAACGTATCTACCTTTTTAATATTTCTATTTGATAATGATTTTTTTGATGCAATGTGCCAACTCTTATTTTTTGACAACTGTTGTTCAGGCTCTTTAGAAAGAAAAATTGATTTATGTTGATAAATAAATAAACCATATATATCTGAATTTATTCCAGATTCTTTAAAAATATCATGAAAAACACCCCAAGTTGTATAAATTCCATGTGATGTAATAAGTTTCTTTATATTATAATTTAGCAATACTTTATTTGCAACTTCAGTTATCAATAATGCATTTTGCATTGATGATTTATAATAGTCTTTTTGGCGAATATCCTTATGAAATTTAGGGTCTGAACTGTGTCTCTTACATGATGAAATGACATGGTTTTCATATTTTAACATCTCATGTTTTACATGCTGCGTGTTTGTATTACTTAATAGATCTGAATATCTTATTGTGGTGATATTTTGATGAGTGTAAGTAATTCTAACCATATATGAGGTGAATTTGGTGTAATATTTTTTAAATATATTTCCACTCATTGGTGTCAGTTTTTTCTTAGGTGTTTCAGACAAATGTACTGAGTCCCAATGGCTCAGGACGCCATCATCAATTAAAACAATACATTTATGACCTCTTTTAGCTAACATGTATGCCATAAAATATTCTAAATGTAGTTGGTTTTCGTTTTGCCTAACTGCATTAAATAAAATATGGTCTTGATCTAAAATATGTTTACTTGGTAAATTTAATAAAAGCTTTCTATATCTATATAAACCATAAATATATTTTATTTTTTCCAATATTTTTTTCATAAATTACACTTTCAATCTGCTTTTACAGCTGTATTTTGATTATAATTTTAAACTAATTTTACCTGAAAAGTTTTCAAATATAATATAATTTTTATAAGTTAATATTATTATTTTTTGATAGATAAAGAATTGCATCAAGATACCCATTAATATCGCCACAATCAAAGCGTTTTCCATCAAACATTATTGCTTCTACAGATCCTACTTCAGCTTGAACATTTATTGCATCTGAAAGTTGTATTTCTCCGCCAACACCAGCAGATTGCATACGCAAAATATTAAAAATATCATGACTTAGTACGTACCGCCCAATACTGGCTTGAGTTGAAGGAGAATCTTCAAAATTTGGTTTTTCTATTATCCCAGCGACAGATCCAATTTTCGAGCCAGGTCTTACGACTCCATACTTTGAAATATCTGGGCCCTCAACTTGCATTACACTAATTTGTGATTTTCTACTTAAGTTAAATGCTTCTATTAAATCGCTAATCACGCCATTATTTTTATTTATTAAAAAATCGTCTGCAAGTAAAACTGCAAATGGCTCATCTCCCACCGCTCGCTCTGCACATAAAATTGCATGCCCCAAACCAAGCTGTGTTGGTTGGCGAACAAATATACACTCTACACCCTCAGGAAGAATATTGCGCACCATTTCAGCTTGAGATTTTTTTCCTTTTTCGATCAATTGGTTTTCAAGCTCTATATTCCTATCAAAATGGTCTTCAATAGCCCTCTTATTACGTCCAGTTATAAAAATTAATGTATCTATACCAGCTAAAATTGCTTCTTCTACTGCATATTGAATTAGCGGTTTATTAATAATGGGTAAAAGCTCTTTTGGCATAGCTTTAGTAGCAGGAAGAAAGCGAGTGCCAAATCCAGCAACTGGAAATACTGCTTTTCTAATTTTTTTCATCATTTTCTCGTTTATTATATAAGCATTAATTTTTTTTATTTTTTCAAGCGTTATTCATTTGATTTATTATTTTGCCATCGCCAAGTATCTTCACACATTTCATCGATTGAATATTTTGCCTTCCAATTTAAAATATTAAATGCTTTTGAAGCATCCGCCCAAAATGCAGGCAAATCACCAGACCTTCTTGGTGAAAATTTATATTTAATTGAACGCTTAGATATGTTCTCGAAGCTTTTCACAATCTCTAAAACTGTTGTACCTCTACCTCGACCAATATTTATAATTTCAAAAGCTTTAAAATTACTCTGTAATTCTAAAGCTTTCACATGAGCATTGGCCAAATCAACTACATGGATATAATCGCGAAGTCCTGTGCCATCAATCGTATCGTAATCGTTTCCATATATTTCTAAACAGTCCCGTCTTCCAACAGCCACTTGAGCAATGAACGGCATTAAATTATTTGGAACACCATTTGGCTCTTCCCCAATCTTACCAGATTGGTGCGCACCAACGGGGTTGAAATACCTTAAAATAACTCCTTGATGCTTCTTGTTGGTAATAATCCAATCGTTTATTAGGTTCTCAATTATTAGTTTTGTTCTTCCATAAGGGCTTACAGGACATGTTGGATGTAATTCGTCATACGGGAGATATTGAGGATCACCATAAACTGTTGCCGATGACGAAAAAATTATACTTTGGCATTTTGTTTTTGACATGGCTTTTAGCAGTGCAACTGTACCTGTGACATTTACGTCATAATACTTCAACGGATTAGAAACGCTTTCACCTACAGCTTTTAATCCAGCGAAATGAATAACCGCATCAGGTTTAAAATTATTGAAAACTTGATCTAATTCGTCAGTGTTGCGAATATCTGCTTTCATAAAGCCAAAATCACAGTTTGTGATTTCTTTAATTGTTTCAATTGCTTTTATATGCCCGTTTGAAAGATCGTCTATTACAAAAACTTCATGCCCTGATATTAAAAGTTCTAAACAAGTGTGGCTGCCAATATATCCAGCACCCCCAGTAATCAAAACTTTCATAATAATTATTCCGTATTTAAGCGTAAAATGCTGATTATAAATATTTATATTGACCAATTAACATTTAAAGAAATTATTAGCCAGCAAATTACTTTATTGCTTCTTTAATAAAATAAATCCATTAATAGTGTAGATAAAAAAAGTTTTTAGCATGAATAACTACACACCAATAATTGCACGGTTAAAACCCACTAATTTCAATTGGGAAGATCCTTTTTTATTAGAAGATCAGCTCACAGAAGAAGAACGCATGATACGCGACGCCGCAAAAGCTTATTGCCATGATAAGCTAATACCAAGAATTATTGAAGCCAACCGCAATGAAGTATTTCACAGAGAAATCATGAATGAAATGGGTG
>ERZ807291.5456-NODE-5456-length-15947-cov-6.720174_pt1 | contig 15947 bp, 14 predicted proteins | sample MGYA00521257_ERZ807291 | MGnify/ENA primary metagenome ERZ807291 (study PRJEB31413, sample SAMN03169783) | marine metagenome | biome: Marine; feature: Water; material: Subsurface seawater | place: North Sea | collected 2011-04-28 | depth 1 m m ...
CTCGCTCCAGAGAACGCATAATCTCCAATACTGGTGACAGAGTCAGGAATAGTAATAGAATTCAAACTTCTCGCTCCAGAGAACGCAAGACGTCCAATAGTAGGGAGTTGGGAATTTTCTCCAAATGTAACAGAAGTCAAATCATTCGCATTCGTGAACACGTTCTCTCCAATACTAGTGACACTACTGGGAATAAAAATGGAAGTTAACCTATCTGCACTCTCAAAAACTTCGTCGGCAATACCTGTAACATTAGAACCTAATATTACAGAACGAATTCTATCTTTATCTATTCTTTGTCTAAATTTATTTATTGTCAGTGTACCAACAATATTAATTGTATAAGAGTATCCATCAATTTCAATAAATGTAGAGGACATATATATTATATATATTATTGTCTTCTTTTTATTTAAGATAAAAATTGAAATAATATAAAAATATTATTTTATTAATAACTATACAAAAATATGTCAAACAATTTAGCTCAACAATATCAAAAGAAAACGGATAAGCAACATATCCTAGACAACCCCGATACTTATATTGGTTCAATTGAAAATGTTGTTCAGGATTGTTATATTTATGATGAAGACGATAAGAAAATTGTTTCTAAAGAAATGAATTATATTCCCGGATTATATAAATTATTTGATGAAGGTATTGTTAATTGTAGAGATCACGTTGTTAGAATGGATCAAAAGATAAGTGATGAAAAGGAAGATGTTAAACATTATCCAGTTACACGTATTGATATAGAAGTTAATGATGATGGTTCAATAACAATGTTAAATGATGGAAATGGCATTGATATTGAAAAACACCCTGAATATGATATTTGGATCCCCGAAATGGTATTTGGTCATCTTCGAACATCAACTAATTATGATAAAACTGAAAAAAAGATTGTTGGAGGTAAAAATGGTTTTGGATTTAAACTTGTATTGATATGGTCTACTATAGGTAGCATAGAAACAATTGATCATATTAGAAAACTTAAATATACTCAAACTTTTGAAAATAATTTAGATATAATTAATAAACCAACAATTACAAAATGTTCTGCGAAACCTTATACTAAAATTACTTTTAAACCAGATTATAAAAGATTTGGAATAGAAAATTTATCAAATGATATGAAACAATTATTTATAAAACGTGTATATGATATCGCAGCAATAACAAAAAAAAGTATTAAAATTAATTGTAATAAAAAACAACTGAACATTAAATCATTTCAACAATATATTGATCTATATATTGGTTCAAAAGATAATCATGAACGCGTATATGAAGAAACAAATGAACGATGGAATTATGCGGTTTGTATGAGTCCAACATATGAATATAATAATGTTAGTTTTGTAAATGGTATTTATACATCTAAGGGCGGAAAACACGTTGAATATTTAACTAATCAAATTACCAAAAAATTAATAACATATATAGAAAAGAAAAAGAAAATAACAGTAAATGCGAATGCTATAAAAGAACAACTTATGATATTTATTCGTTGTGATATTGAAAACCCTTCGTTTGATAGTCAAACAAAGGATTATATGAACACACCTTCAAATAAATTTGGTTCTGCCTGTAATATTCCAGATAAAATTATTGATAAGATTGCAAAATTAGGTGTTGTTGATGCTGCGTGTGCTATTAGTGAAATTAAAGATAATAAAGCTGCTAAAAAAACAGATGGAAATAAAGCAAAAAATATTCGCGGTATTCCAAAATTAATAGATGCCAATTGGGCAGGAACATCTAAATCATCAGAATCAACTATTATATTTTGTGAGGGAGATTCAGCTAAGGCGGGAATTGTTTCTGGTCTATCTTCAGAAGATAGAAATATATTTGGTGTATATCCTATGAAGGGTAAGATACTTAATGTTCGTGGTGAAATTTCGAAAAAGATATTGGAAAATAAAGAAATTATAGAAATAAAAAAAATTCTAGGTCTTGAAGCAAATAAAGAATATAATGAAGATAATATGAAAAAATTACGTTATGGAAAGGTATTATTTATGACAGATCAAGATTTGGATGGTTCACATATTAAGGGGTTATGTATTAATCTATTTCAGTGTCAATGGAGTAAATTATCAAAAATTAATAATTTCATAGGATTTATGAATACACCAATTCTTAAAGCAAAAAAAGGTTCACGGACAAAAATATTCTATAATGATGGCGAATATGCTAAATGGAAACAGAATAGAACAGATTTAACTTCGTGGAAAATTAAATACTATAAAGGTCTTGGAACAAGCACAGGTAACGAGTTTAAAGAATATTTTAAAGAAAAGAAAATTGTATATTTCAATCATGAAAATGCAAATTGTGATGATGCCATAGATATGGTATTTAATAAGAAAAGAGCAGATGATAGAAAGGTATGGTTAGGCGATTACAATCGTGATTTATATTTAGATACAAATGTTACAAATGTTAGTTATAAAGATTTTATTGATAGAGAAATGATACACTTTTCAAAATATGATTGTGATCGTTCTATTCCAAATATAATGGATGGTCTTAAAATTAGTTTAAGAAAAATTTTATATAGTGGTTTCAAAAAGAATTTAACACAAGAAATAAAAGTTGCCCAGTTTTCTGGTTATGTATCTGAACATTCTGGATATCATCATGGTGAAGCAAGTTTGAATGCTGCTATTGTTGGACTATCTCAAAATTATGTAGGTTCAAATAATATTAATTTGTTCATGCCAAATGGTCAGTTTGGAACACGTTTACAGGGTGGAAAAGATTCTGCTTCAGAAAGATATATATTTACATTACTAAATAAAATTACAAGAACTATATTTAATCCAAATGATGATGCTATTTTGGAATATCTCGATGATGATGGTCAAATGGTTGAACCAATATATTATTCACCAATTATTCCTATGCTATTAGTAAATGGTTCTAAGGGAATAGGAACAGGATTTAGCACTGAAATTCCTTGCTATAACCCAAGTGAAATAATTCAGTATTTGCGAAATAAACTTAAAAATAAAATTGAAGAATGTAATTCAATGGATTTCATACCTTACTATGAAGGTTTTAAAGGAACCATCCAGAATCAAGGTTCAAGTAAATTTCTTGTATGTGGTAAGTATAATGTGTTAGCAGAAAATAAGATCCGTGTTACTGAATTACCCATTGGATATTGGACTGAAGATTTCAAACAACATCTAGATAATCTTGCTTCAAATGTTGATAAAAATGGGAAAAAAATAACTCCAATCGTAAAGGAAATAGATGACATGAGTAAAACTACAGATGTTGATATTATTATTACATTTAATGACGTACACCATTTGAAAATATTAGAAAGTAATACGTGCGACAATGGATGTAATGCTTTAGAAAAATTGTTGAAACTATATACTACAATTAGTATTACAAATATGCATATGTTTGATGCGAATGAAAAATTGAAAAAATATTCAAAAGTAAATGATATTATAAACGATTATTATGATGTTCGTTTAGAAATGTTTGATAAACGTAAACAACATATTATTGGTTATCTCACAAATGAACTTAATGTATTGGACAACAAACAACGCTATATTGGCGAATTATTAGAAGATACACTTATTATGAAGAAAAAGAAAAAAGAAGTTATTATTCAAGAATTACAAGAACGCGGATATTCAAAGATAGGCGATGATGATGAATATAAATATTTGCTCAAAATGTCTATGGATAGTGTAAGTGAAGAAAATGTTGACCGACTTATTAGTGAATATAAAAAGAAAAGTGAAGAAATGGAGAAAATTAAATCAACATCCATTCAAGATATGTGGTTAAGTGAGTTGAACACTTTAGAAACTGAATATAAAAAATATACACTAGCAAGAAGCAAAGTATAAAAATATATTATACACCGCGCAGATGGGGGGGAATAAAAAAATATAAATTGCATATTATTTATATTTTTTTTAATTATTATCAAATTCTAAATCATTCATAATATGATATATTAATTCATTTATATAATGGTGTTTTCTACATCCCTTATGCATTCTAATACCATATGTTTCATACAAAATTTTTTTGAGTTCTTTTTTTGACATAGCATTATATCGGTGCATTTTACTAATTATTGTTTCTCTCGTTCTCTCCAGATTTGTAATTTCTGTATTTTTATTTTATATTTCTATTACAACGTATATACATTTAATCAATTTATTATTATTATTTATTTATTCTTGAGAGAAAGAGAGAAAAATAAAAAAATAAAATGTGAAATTTTTAATAAATCTCACATTTTATATGTATGCAAACTAATACTTATTTGACCGATATTTTCTATTATTTTCATCATTTTTAACGTAATAATGATTTCTAATCATGTTTCCAACATCGCTCAAACAAACAAGTTTGCTGTAATTAACTTGTTTAGTTGGAATCCAACGTTTAAATTTTGGGGTATAAACACACTCCATATATACATATTTATCTAGATCCACATATTTATCAACATCTGTATTTTCAAAATCATCTTCATCATCACTCTCTTCAAGATAATCTAAGTTATCATTTTCTTTTATACGTCTAAATAGTGAATTCATTTTAACACTAGTTTTGTAATCAGGAATATATGCAAAATCCATATAATGTTCGCTTGACCCTTCATTATAACAATATAACTTATAAATATCAAATTGAATTTCTGCTTTTACTTTGAAAACTGCTTTTAATGAATTAAAACCACCATCAATGCGTGAAAATGATTTTTCCTTTGGCAATATTTTAAATGAACGGCCATATCTATTTAATGTAATCTGGTGTAAAGAATATACCTTATATGGAAGATTATGAATATAACTCAACATTTCTGGTTCATTATTTGTCATAAACGGGAGTTGAAAAATGATATTATTTTTGGTAAAACATTCACTTTTAGTTTCATTTTCCAAAATATATTTCAATGTTTGCATTTTTAATACGTTTTTATTTTTGTAAACAAACTTGTTTTTGTAGTAGAATATATCCTCAATACAAAAAAAACGGATACCATCATAATTGACAATAGTTCCATAAAATAATGTATTATATGACAATGAGGTGTCAAAAATACAAGGCACTAATTCTGTATTAGTAATACTTCCGTCTCTATTTTTGGTAACTAAAACACAAACACAATCTTTTTTGTAAAAAGTAAACCAAGCAAATACTTTTGTTCCATATGGAATTGCCATATACATATCATACTGAACTTTCGTATGATCCATTTTGTCATAAGAAAGTTCTACACTAGGAAAACGCTTTTCTAAATCAAAAATAACTTCTTTAGAATTGTTAAATTTTGAATTATTATTATATCTTTTATGCTGGTTCATAATGTATATTATATTATTATACATCACTATATCTTTAAACTTTATTATAATTCAATTAAGCACTTATTATCACCTATTTTTTCATCTTCGTCATCATGTAAAATCTCATTTTTACAATTTTTTGTTTTCTTTTTATTAGGGTCATATGTTACATTCCATAATGTTTTATCGAATGTTTTATTATCATTATTTGTTTCTATAATCTTATATTTTTGTTTTCTATAAAAAGTTTTCCTTTTTTGATATTGTCTTTGGAAAACCTCGTGCGCATCAACAATATCTATAACAACTGGTTGTTCGTGTTTTACTCTCAAAATTCTTCCTACCGCCTGTACAATATCAGTTTTTGGAGTTGCCAACACTAATGTAGTTAATGTTTTAATATCAAGACCTTCTGATGCCATAGAATATGTTGCAATTACAATTTGCTTTGTTTCGCTAATTTTTAAATCCTTTTCTTTCATACCTCCTACATAATAACCAACACTACCATTTGCTATTTTACGATGTTCTATTGCTTCATATAAATATTTAAGAAGTGACTTATTATGTGCTAAAATCATAATTTGTTGTTCACTATTTTCGCTCAATGTATGAACAATATAACTTAATATAAATTCACTTCGGTTGTTATATTTACACAATTTTGTAATCATAGTGCTAATTTGTGTATTTCCTCTAAAATCATATTTAATATCATTGAATTCGTCATCGTCTACTTTATATTGTAAGGATTTTACTAAAACAGATTGATCCGATGTGTCACGTTTTTCAACGTGTATTGTTTCACCTAGAAACATTTTAAATACTTTACTTAAGCCATCTTTACGATTCATTGTTGCACTCAATCCTAATGTATATGGTGTTACTACTTTAGATAGTGAATTGCTGAATACTTCAGCGCCCATATGGTGTACTTCATCAATAATCATAAAGCCAAAATCTTTGAAAATAGAAACATCATATTCTTTCATAGATAGTGATTGTATCATAGCAATAACAATATCATTTCCTTCAATATCTACTATTTTTCCTTGCAGTTTACCTACTTTTGCTTGAGGCATAAACTCCGCAATTCTTTCTATCCATTGATTCATTAAGAATTCTTTGTGAACTAATATTATTGTTTTAAGACGCATTTTAGAAATTATATCTATTGCCATAACAGTTTTACCCATACCAGTATCAATCTCAAGACATCCGCCTCCAAAATTTTCATATTTTGATTTAACATAATCCATATATTTAGAAACTATACTTATTTGATAATCACGCAATTTACCATTAAAACTTAAGTTTATATTTTTTCCTTTAGGTATTTTTGAATCAACAGAATTAAAATTTTCTAGACCGAAAAATTTAGGCAAATAATATCTTGTTGATGATTCACGATATATTGTAAAAGTTTGTGCTTTTTGCATTGTCATTGCTTTAGGAACAAAAGGTTTAACTGATAATTCACTTTCAATAAACTTTGAAATATCATTTGATATTTCATCTTTATAAATTGTGTATCCTTTTTGACCAATATAATTTTTAGACATAATTTAATAATATATTTATTTATATTTATATTTAAAAATCAATTTTTATAGTTAAATAAAATAAAATCTATTAGTAAATATATATAGTATGTTAAAAGACTTAATGAAAATGAAAATGCCTTTCGGTAAAGTTGAAATGGTGGTTCTTGCTCTTTATGTAGCATTTTTAATTACATATAAAATGAAAATTCCTTCACTAGTTGCTAATTTGGTTGATAGTGTTTATGGAAATGTATTAGTAGTGCTAGTATTTGGTGTTCTATATATGCAATTTAATCCTATGGTTGGAATTATTGGTCTTTTAGTTGCTTACGAATTAATTAGACGTTCCAGTAATAGTGTAGTTGTAAAAGAGGTTGTAAGAGAAACACAAAGCGAACAACAAAAAATAAGCGATATGAAGGAAATGAATAAAGACCAGCAAGTTAACAATCCTCCAACATTAGAAGAAGAAACTGTTGGAAAAGTGAAAGATTTTGCTGTATCTAAAGCTAACTCAAGTAGTGTTGAACCTTTACTTCACGATTTACATAACGCAACAAATCTTTAAATCTGCAAGGGTGTAAATTTTCAAGTGTCTAAAATAATATGAATTTAAATTTTATAATTTATATTATTATTAATTTACTTTTTTGTTTCAAATATTTTATAACCAGTATAAGCAATACCTAATATTAATGCTGTATTTGTTAAATTTTGATATGCAAACATATTATTCATTGTTGTAAAACCTTCAGTATCAGTAAAATCTACTATAAATTCTTCTGATTCTTTTTCAGAATCATTTATAATTTTTTTTACTTCTAAATAAATATCATCTTGAACTTTTTCGCTTACTTGTTCTCCAGAAAAGAAAAGGTCATAACCTGTATATGGAGACCCATTATTTTTAACAATTGGTCTTTTAATAGAAATCTCAAAATCAGCAGGTAAAATATTATCTTTTGTTGTATGAAAACAAACAACGTGTTCCTTTTTATCATTTTTATAATAGAAATATGGTTTTGAAGGCAATAATGTATTTAATGAAAATGTACTTGTTGTTAATTTTGGCGTGGAACTACAACCACCACTTGAATTAAATATGTTTACCATTAAATTAGATGATTCTGAAGGTGTTGCTAATGATGTTTCTGTTTGCTTCATAAATGGAATGCAAATTAATAGTTTTTCAGGAAGACCACTTACTTGTTGATGATATATACATACTTCAACATCCGCGCGTTTATTATTAAATAAATGTAATGATGGAGCATAAACTCTCATTTCAGTTTCATTATATCCTAATCCATTAAACGAAACACTTGGTGCTGGTTTTGCTTCATTAAATGTTAATGATAAATAATTATTTCCCTTTTTATTTGTATCTCTATTAGTTGTTGGTGAAGAAACACTATTTTCTAACTGACTATCAGCAGATATTTTAGAAACACAAGCTGAATTAACTTCGGGATAATTATATCTTAATTTACATTTATTTTTGCAATATCCCTGAATAATTGTATCTTGTATATTAACTTTATCATTAATAGGTAGTTCAAAATTCATAACAATATATATATATTATAGTATAATAAAATATAAGTTTTTAATAAATAATATAAGAATTACTTTATGATTATAATTAACTAAACAAATATAATATTATCATGGAAAATAGTGATATGTTAAAAGTATTATTAATGTCTAAAATACCAAATATATTAGAAAGTGAAACATTGTCAATTAGTATGATATTTTTTATATTTCTTATAATTATTTCTTATAATTATTGCAATAATATTAATATTAAATTTGAAGATATATTACAAGATATATTTTTTGGTGCAAATAAATTAAAATGTAGTATTATTTTTGAAGGGACAAAAACATTAACAATACAACGTTGGTCTGGAAGACCTTGCGTTACATATGATTTAAGTGAAGAATTAATAACAATTATTAAATATATTTCAGAAACAAAAGATAATAAATTTGTTTATAATCATAATTTATTTAATAAGATGAGTGTAAAACATTTTTTTTATAAAGTTGATGAAGAAGATAATAATAAAAATAGTTTAATTGAAAATAGCTTTTATTTAATAGATCAAGAAATACCATTTTTATTTGATAAAAAAAATCAAATATATGCAAAAGTAACACTTTCATCAAGAGTTGATGAAGATTTTAATCAAAAAAATAATTCAAAAACAACTATATTTAATATAGAGCTTTTTAGTTATAAATGTAATATAGAAATTATAAAAAATATAGTAAACAAGCAAATGCACAATTATAAAGATGTATTAAAAAAAATAAGAGAAAAAAATATATATATTTACAAATTAGAAACTACAAAATCAGAAGATTCTAAATATGATTGTTGGAGTGAAAATATTTTTGAATCTAGTAGAAGTTTTAAAAATATGTTTTTTGAAAATAAAGAAAAAATAGTAGAAAAAATAGATTTTTTTTTAGGCAATAAAAAATGGTATTATGAAAAAGGTATTCCATATACGATGGGAATTGCTCTTTATGGTGAGCCAGGAACAGGAAAAACGTCATTTATTAAATCATTAGCGAATTATACAAATCGACATATAATTATATTATCATTTAAAACAATTAAAACGGTTAGAGATTTAGAATTGTTTTTTTATGAAAATAGATATTCTTATGATAATGAAAAAAATAGTATATGTTTTGATAAAAAAATAATAGTTTTTGAAGATATTGATTGTGCTTCTGATATTGTATTTTCAAGAGAAAACAAAAAAAAAGCAAATAATACTATTAATTTAAATACAAAAACAAATGAATTAATAGAAAGTTTAATAACTAATAGTGATGTAATAAATGATAATAGTAATAGTAATACTAATAGTAATAGTAATAGTAATAGTAATAGTAATAATAAAATAGAAAATAGTTCAAAATTACCATATACAATAAAAAAAGATGATGATTTGATAACATTAGATGATGTTTTAAACTTATTTGATGGTTTAAGAGAAGCAAGTGGTAGAATAATTGTTTTGACAACTAATCACTATGATAAGTTAGATAGTGCATTAAAAAGACCGGGAAGAATTGATTTACCAATTCATTTAGGATACATTACAAAAAATATATTTTATAAAATGGCAAAACATTTATTTACTAATTTTTCAGAAGATGATTTAAATTTATTTGAAGATAATTTTTTTGATACTATAAATAAAACACCAGCGGAAATTGTAAACATTTATGTAAGTAATCCAAGTGATAAAAATAAATTTATACAAAGTATTTTAAATATAAATAATTAATTTATGAATTAATATATTTATTTAAAAAATTGAAATAAATGTTATTGTATTATATAATAATATAACAACAATGGAGCAAACAATAAATAGTGAACATTTTAATAAACTATATAATTCGCGTAAAAATTTATTAGAAATATTAGGAGATATTGGATATGATACAACAGGACATATGGGATTTTCAATGAATGAACTATATTCTATGGTACAAAATGAGCAAATAAATTTTAATTTAAAAAAGGTAAATCAACAAGATAAAACTAAAAATGTACAAATACATTTTCATGAATTAATAGGAAAAACATCTAAAGCATTGAGAGATAAAAATATTGATGAAATGGTTGAAGATTATTATTATATTCAAAACATATTAGGTCCAAATGATCGTTTAATAATAGTTGTGAATGATGACCCAAATGATACATTAATTAATCACTTAAAAAATATGTGGGAAAAAAATCACCTACTTGTAAATATTATTAGTATTAAAAGATTACAATTTAATATATTAAAACATAGTATGGTTCCAAAGCATAAAATATTATTAGATGAAGAAAAAGAAAAATTAATGAAAGACTATAATATTCAAAACTTAAAGCAAATTCCTGAAATATCAAGATTTGATCCAGTTTCACAAGTTATTGGAATTCGCCCTGATGAAATTTGCGAGATATTAAGACCAAGTAAAAATGTAATTCAAACAAAATATTATAGAACGTGTGTAAATTATTAAAAAACTTATTATATTATAATATAATATATGACAGAAAATAAAAGATACAATTATTTCAAAAATAAGTTTAATAAATTAGAAAATGATTTACAATTAACATTAACTAATTCAGTTACTTTTTTTAATAATTATGAAACTATAAGTCCAGATGATTCAGGAATAAAATATAAACAAATAGAAGAGAAATTAATTGATTTACAAACAACTGAATATAATTTGAGAAAAGAAATGGAAGATGAACAATTAATAGCAGTTAATGAATTAATTACTAAATTAGATGTAGATGGTGAAACAACAGAAATAAAAGATGAAAAATATAAACAAATGTTAAAAGATAGAATCAATATGTATAACCATACAACAAGTTATGGATTAGTTTTATTTGCAAGTATTTTTGGTATGGTTTATTTATCATTGCCAATAGTAAAGAAAAATTAAAATAAAAAATATAATATTATATGTATTTATATATAATATTATGGAAAAAACAAATTTAGCAACATTCAAAGGAAATAATGAAGATACAATAGAAAAACTACGATATTCATATGCTCATTTTTATAATATTAGTTTATCTACTTTATTTTTATTTGCAATTCTTATAGCTTTAAATATGCTAGATAAGAGTTTACCTGTTACAAAATATATTAGTTATGGAGTTATAATATTTATAATAATGATTTTGGCATTGGTTTATATTTTGAATTACGTATAAGTATTAGCAATAATTAAAACATTAAATATTGTTTTAATTATTTTTTAATATTTTTAAAATATATTATGAATTGTAGTAGTATAAACTCAAGTATAAATCACGAGAATTTAAATTATAGTGCATCAGACCAGTTTAAACAATCATTTAGTGGTCCAGAAGAAGAACAATTAAGTATTTTAGAAAAAAAATTAAATACATATAAGGGAGAAAAAAATGAACTAAAAAATAGTTTATATTATAATTATTTTTATACAATGTTTTATATGCTATTATTTATTATTTTATTTTCGCTATTGTTTACAAGTTATTTTAGTGTAAAATCAAATAATTCATCTAATAGTTCTTCAAATTTAAATAGTAAACTTTAATTTACAGAATGCTTGGTGTGGATATTATATTCTGCTATTTGCTTATTTCATCATCTTGACTAGATTGATTATTCATATTATTTTGAATAATCTGTTTTAAACTTTCATTTTCTTGCTTTATTTTAATAATGGTTTGTGTTAATTCATTATTTTTATTCTTTTCAAATTCATATATTTTTACGATTTCTCCAAAAGTAGCTTCTCTTTTTTGTTTTGTATTATTATCTGTAAATATAACTTTTTTATTTAATTCATTTATAGTCTTTTGTGCCTTTTCAAACAAATCAACAACTTCGCCTATTGTTGCTTCCCTTTTATTGTTAGGGTTATTTGGGTCTGATAACATTATACGTTTACCTTGTATTTTCATTTGTTCCATTTGTTCTTTCATCATTTTATCGCGTCTTTCTTGAATCTCAATTGTTTGCTTTAAAACATCGGGTTTATGTTTAGGTTGCCCAAGTTCATAATTTTCTAATAGTTTATCAATATCGTTCATAAAAAAATCATAAATATCTTGTTCTTTAACAAAACTAGATACTTTATCATCTATATCTTTAGTTACTTGGGGATTTCTATTTTCAAGTAATACACGTTTGTCAAAAGTATTATGTTCGTGACTAAATACTAATATACAATGTCTAGGATCTAGTTGAACAAAAGGTATTGTATAATTTTTTAAAAATTCTTTTTCTTCTGCTAAAGCAGCTTCTTCGTTATATTGTGTTTGATTTAATAATTCACGTTTAAATGCAAAAGTTCCAGCAGTAGCATGATTAGGTCCATAAGGACCAAATTCCACAATTTTATTAATATGTTTGAAAAAAACATGAATTATACTTGAACCAGCAGCTAATGCTTTTGGATTTTTCTTTAGTTTATCAACTGCATGTGAAATTCTAGTTGGTGGATAATAATCATCATCATCCATATAAACTATAATTGAACCAGTTGATTTTTCGTGCATTAGATTTCTTTTTTTTCCTAATGTCATTTTTTTATCATATTTAAAATATTTTATTTGTGGAATTCCAGATGTTTCAACTAAATCTTCTATTTTATCAGTACCATCATCAACAATAATCCATTCTATTCTAGACATAGGATAATCTTGATGTTTAAAACATTTAAACATAGTTTCAATAAAAGGTCTTCTGTTAAATGTTGGAGTGCACACACTAACTAATGGTAATTTTTGACTATCTCCTTTAGTCTTATTATTATTATTATTTTTTCTTCTTTTTCCCATTTTGTATATAAATATAATATATTATATTATATTTATTTAGTTTACGTATTACTTATTATTATATTTTTATTAAATATTAAAATAATTTATATTTAATTTGAGGTTGCTTGTCTTTCTTTTTTTGCTGATTTTTTTGCTGCTTTAGCTGCTTTTTTTGCTGCGTCTTCTGCTTTATCAATTAATTTTCCACTAACATCTTTCAACTCATCTTTATACATAAAAGCAAAATACCCCCCCACACCTAATAATATAACTAGTGCAATTGTAAACTGATAATCAATAATAAATTTAACAACAAATAATACTATGCTAAGAACAACATAACTAGCTTTATGTCTAAAAATAATCCATATTAACCAACCTAAAGCAATCATATAAATGAATTTTTGAGCTGTTGAACCTATAGTAGATTTTGAATTCACTATTACACTTTCATTTATTCTTACTTCTCTTTTATTTTTTTCAGTAATTACTGGAACTAATTTATCCTTAGTTATACCCTTTAATATTTCATCTTCTTTACCTTTATTTTCTACAAATATTTCAAATATTTTTTCTTTATTTTGAATATCTACTTTTCTAATAACACCAAATTTTGAATTTGTTCCCAGAGGATTAGTTTTAACTTCAACTCTTGTATTTTTTTGCAAATAACTTTCACTATCAACTTCAATATTTTTTAAGTCAACTTCTTCAACTGAACCACTATTATATACAACTTTTGCTTTTAATTTTTTATTATCAATACTAATTACTTTACCTTTTAAGTCATCTTCCGTATCTAATGATGATTTTGCTGTGTTTGCTATTGCAACTAACCAAACTAACACCATTCCTTCCCATCTATATTTCAAGTTTTGCCATATAAAATCAAAACCTTTATATGCTTTCCGGGTGCTATCATTAGGAAATATAAATTTATCATTTAGAATATATGGAAAAATAGTAAAAAAGAACATAACACTACCTAACATAGCAAACGCATTTCCTAATGGAACTGCGAATAGTCCAAACATAAATGTAATAATTGTAAGCATTTGACTTAGAGGATTTAACGCAAACAAACCAAAAAAATTGGTTGGTGAAATATCACCAAATTGTGTAACTCCAGCAAATGCTGTCATAATTGGTCCAAAAAATGTGGAAATCATAACAATTAGTGGAACAAATAAAGGAAAAACATAGAATGCTAATATAGGATCTGAAAAAAATGAAAATACGCCATTTAGACCTTTTCTTCCTGATGAATAAGAAAATGCTATAGCATTTGATGCCCATCTAGCAAATCTAACATTTATAAATGATTCTTTTATCATAGAAAACATATCACAACTATACGCGTTTCTATATGGAAATCCAAATTCTTTTAATGATTGTCTAATACTTTCAAATGTGCTTCTTGAATCATCTGGTTCTGGACATTTATTAATTGAAAATCTTGGTGGTTTAAATGGTGGTCCACTTAATTTAACACCTCCTAAACCCTTATTTACATTAACTGACATTGATAAATAACATAAAGCACTTGCGTGTATTCCATATAAAAAAAGTGAAATTGTTACAAATACAATATTATTTATAAAATTATTAAATCTTTCAGCATTTTTAACAGCATAATTTTGTGCGTTATCTATAACTTCTTGGGCTTTATCTTTATATTTTTCTGCCTGTTCTTTTAATTCTTGACTTTTTTCTTTAGCAGTATTTTGAACTTGGTTTAAGAAAGAAGTTTTTTCTTTTTCAGTTTCTTTTTCAGGATCTGTTAATAAAGGACTAGAATTTACTTGAATATCAGGACTAGAATTTTGTTCATTATTGTTATCGGCCATTATATATATATATATATAATACAAATATATATAAAATATTATTATTTTTCGTGAAAGAAAATATTTATTAATTATATAAGTAAATATGAAATTATCAAGAAATACATATATTGCCTTATTTTTAATTTTATGTGGGCTCTACTATTACGTTAATAAATATAATTTTGTCGAAAACTTTCATGTAGAAGAAGTTGAAGTGAGTGATCACCCATATCTTCGCACTGACTATAATAATTTACAAGAAGTAAATGAAAGCACAATACATAAAAATTTATTATACAATAAAAATGATATAATAAAAAATGAATATAATCAACCAACATCAAGAACTACAGGTATGTTTACAAAAATTAACTAAATATATTTTTTATCGTGCATACATAATTCCACAATTTCCATTAGCAATAGTAATAATATTATATTTTTCTTCTTGGATTGTTAAGTCATAATTATATTTATATATATTCCAAGTAGGTTTGTTTATTCCAATCACATTTCCTGAATCATCACATATTGTTAAAACTTGAGCATTAGCATCTAAAACTGGTGTAATAGTGCTATATTCTAATTCTATCTTTTTAAATTTATTTACATTAATAGCACCAGTTGGTTGATAATCTTTATTATTTGTTGAAATACAAAAATTATAGTGATAAAGATTATCGTTTTCACAATTTCCTTTAGAAGCATTGTAAGGTTCTAAAAATGAATAAATATCACTATCCATATTATTTTCTCTATAATTACCATCTAAAAGTATGCCAATATTTTTGACAATTTTTTTTTCATTTTCTATATGATAATTACTCATAATCATAAGTTCAGTTGCTGTATTATTAGGATTAACTGATGGTCCAAAACC
>ERZ807291.5458-NODE-5458-length-15944-cov-9.777393_pt1 | contig 15944 bp, 14 predicted proteins | sample MGYA00521257_ERZ807291 | MGnify/ENA primary metagenome ERZ807291 (study PRJEB31413, sample SAMN03169783) | marine metagenome | biome: Marine; feature: Water; material: Subsurface seawater | place: North Sea | collected 2011-04-28 | depth 1 m m ...
ACTAGAACTATAATATTTGATAGAGTATATAATCCTTTTGATACTGATATAAATAGTCCATTACCTATGCTTCATTTTAAGTTAACAAATGACTTTAGTGAAAAATCTTATGTTGAGGGTAGAGGGAGTATTATTTTATTACCAGAAGTATCCGCATTACTTGGTACATATCGAATAGATTTACTTGGATGCATGAGTGAATTAGGAGAATTATGTGCATTATTAAATTTTAAATGTGAATTAATTTTAGAAGATATTGAGATTGTAATTGGTAAGGATAGAATTGACGATGATAAATTAAAATTATATTTGCTCGATTTTGATAGAGTGCGCCTATCCGAAGGTCATATTAGTAAGTATAAACCTGGTTTATTAGAATTAATAGAAGATGAATATTTTCAATGGAAATCAGACCAGTCTAGTTCACAATTTATTAGAGCTTTTACAGAAAGTTATATGCGTATTGCTATCGAACACAGTGGTAAGGAACATGCGGAAGAAATAATTGAGAAATTAAGTTCGTCATAGTTATTTAGATGTTGTTTTTACTTGGAATGTTAACGAATTATTCAAATTTAATATTACTAAAAGTTTATAATATAAGACTGTATAATATATGAAAATAATTCGTAATATATCAATTTTAATTTTATTTTTTGGTTTAATAATATTAACAATTTATATAACAAGATCTTATAACTACAAGATTGAAGACTCTATTATACATAAATCTAAATTAGAAATGGAAAAAAGACGATTACAATCTGAAAATGATATTCTAAATAATGGTAGACCATCTGTTGCATTTAGTAATATGTTCGAAAATTCAACTCCTTGGATGGGATATAGTGATCCTGACACAATTACAAAGAATATATCTGATAAAAAGAATATAAATAGTTATGCAAAATTTGATTCTAGTAAATATAGTACTGTAAAATAAATATATTGTTTTAAAGAATATAATATATATATTTTAATGTCAAAGGATTATTTAACCGAAGATACTATGCTACCTGAAGGTCAAAATTTTGTTTGTATCAGTTTTGTTACAGACCAGTCAAAAAAGACTACATTAACTGGAACTAAAATTAGAGGTGTATTTAAAGATCTAGAATCTGCATCAGCACATGCAAAGAAAATTCAACAAATTGACCCTGCTCATAATGTATTTGTAGGAGAAATGGGTAAATGGTTAGCATTTGACCCTGATACTACATCAAGAGCGGCAGGTAATGCTGAATATGCAAACGATCAACTGAATGAAATTATGAAGGGTCATGAAGATAATCAAGAAAAAACTAAAATCTTTTATGAAAAAAGAAAGTATGAATCTTTAAAAGAGAATATTCAAGAAGCAATTGTTACATCAAAGAAAACAGCTGACAATTTAATGGAACAAATAAAAGGAACTAATGATAAAACCGAAGAAGAAACTCTTAATAGCAAATTAGAATCTATTAATAAACAAATTAAAGAATTAACAGTTAAGAAAACTGATTATGAAAAACAAGAACAAAAATATACTAAACAATTAGATAGTCATTCTGTTAAACAAAGTGTAACTAATCAACCCAGTATTAGTATCTAATTAACTAAATAATTTTATAAATAAGAAACTTTAATATAAAAGTATCTTAATTATAAGTAATCTTTTAAGAATCTTTTAAGAATCTTTTAAGAATCTTTAACTTTTTTAACATTTATTCGAAAGTTATTTCTTTTTTTAGCTAAAATTTCACTTGGATCAAATATAGGGAGTCTTTTATTCCATTCTGAATCGTAATACTTTTTATGAAATTTAACATATTTATTTGATCCAAGTTTAAATTTAGGAGCAGTTTTTGCTTTATACCAGAATACTTTATCTGTAATAACTGTACTATGAACTCTATTATTAATAACCATTATACCATAGTTTTGTGTAATTTCAGTAAATACTTGTTTGAAAATATCAAATGATGGAAACATACCTGCATAATGATCATATAATTTTTTTTGATTAGATATAAAATCTTCGGCTAAAAGAAAAATATAATCTAAATTACTTCTCATTTCAGGAGGAATACCAATACAATATTGCATTGTTAAAATAAATGATATATGATAATGCCGTCCGTTAAAAAATAATTCTAAAATAGTTGGATCCTTTACCCATGTACCTTTTGATGCCATACAATCATCCATAATTAACATAAGTCTGTCATCCTTAACTTTTTTACCTTCTTTTACTCTATTTTCATTATCTTCTGATATTTTAGATTGTCTGCCATAAATTCTAGATAAAATGTCAGGCTCAAAATTATCAAAAATATAAGAATCAGGAATAAAGTCGCCATAAAATTTATTTAATTTTTCTGTTCTACTAATAACAACGGCTGCGGGTATTGAACGTTTATGATATAAAATTTCTTTTGTAACATAACTTTTACCAGACGCACGTTTTGCAATCATTGCAATCGTTGCGTGGTCTACCATATCTTTAATATTAAATTTTTTTAATCTTAATTGCGATGTGCCAAATCGTACATCCATTGTACTCATTATATAAGTTATAGATATTATTCTATAATTTATTTAATTTTAATTAAAAATTAGCCATTTCTGTAAATATTTCTTGATTAATTACACCATTATTAATATTATTAGTTGGTTTACAAAAATGATTTGCAACTAACCCAACAATCGAGGTTGTTAATATTGGCAATTTAAATTTATCGAATGTCTTCTTATCTTTAAATTTCTTTTCAAGAGATTGTAACCAATAAACTATACTAAATGTTCCAACCATAATATATATTATTTTTCTCATTAAATAAATTCAGAAATAATTTCTAAGTTAAACTAATAATGAACAATTCTTCCGAAGAAATAAAAAGTTTAAATAAAAAATGCAATCTAAATAAATTAGAAAAATCAAAAAGAATTATTAAATATATTTTAATGGGTTTTATTATATTAGTTGCTGTTAGATATATCCCAAATCAACCGATTAATACTAAAGAAATTATTATGATCGGATTAATTTCATCTATATCATTTGCCATGCTTGATATGGTATCCCCTTCAATTAAAGTACTTAATTAAGATTAACCATTCGTAATTTCTTAAAATTGCAAGTAATTATTAAAAAATTTATTTTTATTTACTTCCTCATTTTTTTCTTGAGTATTTGCAGAATCATTATGTGAATTTGAGAATACTTCTTGGTATCCATTTTTATTTTTTTCGGGTTTAAAATTAACTGATGCTTCAGATTCTGAGCATCCTAAATCATTCTTTAATAAGTTTTGTAATTTTGAATCCATTGTATTAGAAATTAAATTTTCTGAACTAGTTTCAGATAATTTAGACTTATCTGTTTTATTTATTTCTATTTTTTTATCAGATGTATTATTATCAGATAATTGAATATCACCATTATTTAAAATTTTTAAAATTTTTGAGTTTAAATCATCACTTTGTGCTTTCTTACCACCAATTTGTAATAATGATTGTTTAGATTTAGAAGTAGATGAAGTACTAGAAGCTTTAGATTTAGAACTGGTACTAGAATTAGCCCTAGAATTAGCCCTAGAATTAGATCTAGAATTAGATCTAGAATTATCACTATCTTTATTTAATAAAGTATTGGTTGGTAAAGTATTGATTGGTAAAGTATTGGTTGGTAAAGTATTAGTTGGTAAAGTATTAGTTGGTAAAGTATTGATTGGTAAAGTATTGATTGGTAAAGTATTAGTTGGTAAAGTATTAGTTGGTAAAGTATTGATTTCATCGTTTGCTATAAAATTAGAATTAGTATTCAGTGGTTTATCAAAATTATTATCTAATTCTCTTCGTAAGAGTTTTTTAAGATTTTGTTCATCAACTTCGGTAATTGTTCTTTCAAAATTATCATCGGGTACTTGATCTATTGCGTCATCACCCAAGTAAATTTCTAAAACATGCTTTAATGGCAATGTTTTTCTAATTGATTCTTCAATACATTTTTTAATTAATTCTATTGTATCACGTTGATTTCTTTTAATTTCAATACCTGGGTAATTATGATATAATAAATATGGATTATTCCATATTTCTCTAGCACACTCTATATAAATATCATGTATAAATTTATTAAAATCGATATTTTGATAGTAATCAGAGTTTATCTTTGTTTGTGAATTTTTATATGGTGAAAATGTAAGAATATGCATATTTGCTTTAACAGTTGCTTTTATTAAATCAAATAGTAATTCATAATCTTTACTACTAGTTTTGATTCTATTAATTTCATTTAAAATTAATTCATTATCCCATTTAGGAATTCTTTTTAAGAATGATTGAAATAGTTTTAAAATATTATCACCAGTTGATGTTTCTTTTGCTTTATTATAAATAGAAGTGATTCCTTCTAATATTAAAGGGGATAATATATTAATAATTCTTACAGTAAATTCTTTCTTTTTTTCGACTAATACGTTCATATATAAAAATTTAAGAAAAAATATTTTACTTAAACTATTATTAATAATATGTTAAATAAAATTTATACTTTTAGTATGTTTGATTAATCTATTAAAAGCTTATTATTTTTTACATGGTAAAAAATTTCTTCCTCTTTTTGATAAATAGTCTTTATCTTCTTTGGTAACACATAAACATCCACCTCCATTACCATTGCACATTAGATTACTTCCAACATATTTACTAGATTTTTTAGTAGGCATATGAGGAACTGGCCATTGAGTATGGTTGCAACAATCAGTTGAACATTTGTTTGTATCTAATTTACGAATTAAATTTGATTTTTTTAAAGATTCCATATTTTCCTTAATAGTTTGTTCTTCTTGAACATGTTTTTTTTCTAATCTAGGAAGAATAAATACAAAGAAGATAACAGCAATTATAATAGCATACATTAAAGTATTATTATTTGTACTAGAATTATTAAAATAACTTTCTAATTGAAATGACATATATTATTTGTTAGAAAAAAAGTTTTTAGAATAATTTTAAACTTTTATATTCCTATTATAAATAATATCTTATTGATAATATTAATGAAAGATACATCTTCCAAATTACAGAATAAACAAAAAAATTTTAAGAATATTAAAGATACTATAAAAGATGATAAAAATATATTGTCTAAAATTGAAAAGTACTCTGATAATAAATTTAAAGAAATGTCAAAAATTTTAAATAAAAGTAAGAATTATAATATCAAGTTTAATAAACCAAAAAAACAAATTGAACTATTAGACGGGGATAATAAAATTATATCAAGCGAATACAATTTTTATGGTATTATAAAATCAAATGGGTTATTTTTATGGGCATATATGATACCTGGAGTTGATAAGAGAATAATTGATCACATAAAAAAAATAAAAAGTTCTTCATATTTATTTGAAAATTCGGACAATAAAACAATGATATTATATCATCAAGTTCTTACACAAGATAGTATAATATTAAATGCTGATGAAATCATGTTAGTAAATACATTAATACTTTATTTGAGTAATGATTTATATTTTTTAAATCCACCAAATAATTCAAATAATATTCAAATTGTAACACTTTCAAATATAATTGAAAAATATATTTAATATTTGAAAAATATATTTATGCAGTATCAATTAATTTATTAATATGTTTTTTTTCTTTTGAATTAAATTTAGTAAAATCAAACGTTTTATCAATTTTAATACATAATTCAATATCTTTAATATCAAAATCCTGATTATATTCTTTTAATATAGATACAATATCATTAATTTGTTCAGTATTAACCAAATGGTTTGAAATTTTATTAATATATAATATTTCTTCTAATGATTTATTTGGTAATAGTTTAGTTAAATTATTAATATTTTTCTTATTAATATTTTTCAATGATGTTTTATTTAAATCCGAACTAAATTTTATATCATCTATTTTTATATTATTGGTTATACTGTTATTAATCCAAAAATTAGTATTTACACATGAAAAGAAACAATGTATTTTTTGTAAAAACCAATTTTGATCTGTATAAATACTTGTTTCAATGTTGTCACCTATTGATATTGAATCAGATATTTGAATCATTTGATCTAAAACATCTTTTGTTTTCAAATTTGACTTGTTTAATACCTTCTTTGGATAATTCTCATGTACCATTAAAGGTAATAGCACTTTTTCATTTTCATAGTATTGATTAATATTTTCATATGTATTGTTACTGTTTATTAATTCTAATGTTGTTTCAAATAATCCAAGCTCGTTGTATTTTTGTTTAGATAATTTAATATAGTTGTTATAATCATCCTCTGTAATTACTTTATTATTATAATGATAATTAAGTTCTTGTAAAATATTAATTAATTTTCTAATGTCACTTTGAGAGAATTCAATTAATAAATCAACTATTCTTTCATTTTCTACTTTTATATTCTCTTTATCGAGTATTTTTTTAATTAGATGTTGTAATTCAAAATTAGCGGGCGGTATAAATCTAACTTCTAGACAATTTTTTTTTAAATCATTAAGTAATTTACTATGTTGATTATTTGAAATAAATATTAATGGAAATAACTTTTTTTTATTATTCATTTTAAATATTTCAGTAATAAATTTTTTTTCACTTGTTAATGTTATTGATTCTGTTTCATCAAATATCAAAGCTAATTTTTTATTATTATTTTTTGATGTAAATTTTATCTTATTATTAATTGAATTTTTATAATTAAAAAAATCATTAAAATCACTTTCATTTCTATATAATTTAATTTCATTTGGATATATTATTTTAACAATATAGTTATTTTCTTCTAAAATATACTTTAAAGTTAATGATTTTCCTATTCCATGATTCCCAGAAACTATTAAGGACATACTTTTTAAAGTATCTATATTTTTTAACCATTCTTCGATTTTTTTAATCTGATTTTTATTACCAATAATTTCATTTAAATTATTTGGTTTGTATTTATTAATCCATAAATTGTTCATATATATAGAAATTATAACTTATCACTTTAAACCATACAAAAATTTCAAACTATAATTAAAAATATAGTTTTAAATTATAATTTAAAAAATATATTAAGATTTTTAATTTTATTTTCTATTATAATATATACAACATATGGATAATTCAAGTTATTCTAGAACAAAGCCTTCAGGCAATAAAAACACTGTTGATGACGAAGTTCGTCGTCTTTTCAAAAAAAACAAAGGTACCGTTGATGCTAACGAATTTATCAAACTTAGAAGCAAGTACGATAATCAAGATTTAGTTGACCAAATTCAATCATTATACCTTGAAAAACACCAAAAAATTGTTAAAAGAGCCAAAAAATTTGCTACTCTTATTAGAGAAAAATACAGTAACTCTAACTATCCTTTCCACGTTCTTTTAGAAAAAGCTTACAAATTTAAACAAAAACACGGTTTAAGTGACGAAGAATTTTCTGAATTCAAGAGAATTTATGAACAAGAATTAGTTGGTATTAGCTCTCCTGATGTTATCAAACCAACCACTAACATGATGAAAGTATTAGGTACCATGAGTTCTGGTTTCGAAGGACCTAAATTCAAGGTTTCTGATACTGACTATAAACACTTACAAGAAATCTTAAAATTACACAGTGTATCTAGACCTTTACACGCACAAGTTATGTTACAATCTATTCAATATACCGATTGTTCATACGAAGCCCTTTCTGGACAATACAAAAAAGAATTAGGTATGAGACCCGGAGAACACGTTCACCCAGTAATTGCTGCACTTTTCTTACCAAAGATTCAAGCTCTTGAAGATCATTTCATCTATGCTAACATGGCTAACATTGTTAAATCCAGATACCAAGAAGAATCTTTAACCAGCAGACCTGATTATGAACTTTTCTATGCTTTAGTAAGTGATCCTAATGATGTTGTATGTAATAATACTTCCCCTGTTATTGATTTACTTAACAGATGCAATGTCCAACAACAACTTTGGAACTCTATTTTACATCTAAGAAATGGTCAATACTATAACACTGCTTTTAGAGAGTTTGTATCTTCCATTGATGTTTGCAGATTAAACAAATATGATAACCCAGATCTTGTTTACGGAAGACACGACGGAACTGTCGTTAAGAGACTTTTGTCTACTTTCTCTTTCAGACCTACTGTTGTCGCTACCTCTTCAGTCTACCAAATGTTTTCTACCAATCCTTATAACCAAACTATCAGACCTGTTGTTACAACTGTTCCTATGATCAATTTAAGATTACCAATGAACTTAACTAACAATGATGCTGTCCGTCTTGATGATGCTTTATCTCAATACCAATATTTCCTTGAAGGTAACGTTGTTGTTCCCAAGAACACCGACCTTATTTACTCAAGAGGTGTATTAATCTTCTATGTTGATAGAAGAGCTCACGTTATGAGAGTTCATGGTGCTGCCCCATTTAACATGGGTGCATTACCTCAAGCTCTTGCTGGCTTCGAAAGATTAAATGACAGAAAAGTAACTTTTGGTGATAGTATTGATATTAGAGGTGATAAATATCACTTAAGATCTGTTGTATTAAGCGAAGTAAACAAGGGTATTCCTAACCAAAATATTGTTGTTGGTTCATCTACTCTTGTTATGAACCATGCTGACCCTAATGCGGGCATATTTGGAAACGAATATTTACAATACAATCCACTTGGTGTTGTTGATTATAAACTACCTACTGATACTGTAGCAGGTGGTCAAAATGGTCCAATTATTCAACTTGCTGGTACACCAGGACCAGATAGACAAATCGGTACATCATTCGATGAAATGGCAACTGACAGAGGTTGCATCTTTGTTTACCAATTAGTTATTGACCAAACCAATGGTTTAATTCACATGTAAATCACACAAGTGTAAATTAAATATATAATTAAATTTAAAAAAATATAATGTTTTATTAAATTTAAAAATAGTAAATCTTTCATTTCACTTTTTAACTACTATGAACCAAATATTGAATTATCTTTTATTAGGTATAATTCCACCGTGAAATGTTTCTGATATAGACGGTAATTCAATAGTTCCTCTTGTCATCTTAGTACTCACTGGCAAATTATTTATTTTAAATTTAGATGTTTGACTATCTTCATATGTTTGCAAATATCCATATAATTGCTCTATGTTTGTAATAATATTTGGAAGTATTTCAGATACAACTCTACAGTTTAACTCTTTAATTTGCTCTTTTATCTTAAAATTAAGATTCTTTGAGTATTCTATCCAAACATATCTCATAACTATTGATATATTTTCTTTAGCTTGATAAGGTATTCTATATTTCTTATCTGATATTTTATATACTTTTAAAATTAACTGTTTATTAATTAAATCTATATTGGCATCACTAAAAAAGAATTTGGCTAAATCTGATATATTCTCTTCTGTTTGCTTTATTGTATTTTTTATATGTTGATCTCTTAATAATTCTGAATCCTTATTTTCTGTAAAATAAGCAATCGGTAAATCTTTCATATTAAATGTTTTATTTTGTAAAAAACCATCTTCTATGTTTGACATGCTATTAATATAAATTAGAATATATTTATTCTAATTTATTTTATTTTAAATTAATTACCTATATTATATGTCTCAATTGTATAGTTTGAATCATAGTTTATAAAATTAACCATATTTTGTTTTACAACCTCATTTTCTGGAAACTTAAATAACGAATTTGGATATACGTCAATTTGTGTTTTATTTGGACTATGTATAATCTTTTTAGTTCCATCTGCATTTCCTTCTACAAATAATGCCCAATAATATTCACCGTATCTTGGTTGATGAACAACTAGTTCTCCTGGTTTAAAGTTATATGTTTGAACTAAAGGTAATATCATTTTTTCATCATTTTTTAGTAGAGTTCCTATTCTATTATTTAAGAAAAACGGGAAATACTTTTGCAAATAATCTCTTATGCGTGTAATTGATGTATCATTATAAATTTGACTTAATAAATCTATTATTTCATTATCTGGTTTTTCACCACCCATTTTTTCAAGATTTGTTGTGAAATTATCGGAATTTATTATATTTCTAAATGATAACATTATATTAGTACTTATATCAGTCAAATTATTTTTGTCACCATATAATTCTTTCGAATTTATTTTATATCTTATATTTGAGGATGTATCAAGTAGTTGTTCTCTAGTTGTATCTTCAATATCTACATACCTAGAATCTACCATTAGGAGATAACCATAATTTGGTACATAAAAATTCATTTCTTCAATCTGATATACCCAGTGATCTCTTTTTTCAGAATTAGAAAATAAATCTTTTATAAAGAAATTATTTTCTAAAGAAAATTTGTGAAAACATATACCTTTTTCTTGTAAAACTGCGCATGCATAAACCAATTGAAATAATATTGATCTCCAAACATCAGGTGTATGATATCCAGTTTCTGTCATTCTTTGAACAGTTCCAAAATTATCTACTAATGGTGCCGCCCATTGTAATATATTACTATTTGGGGCTTCAGTTAATGCAATTAATGATTGACTAGTACTTCCTGTTAAATCATGTTTACCAATAAGAACAGCAACTGCTTTTACTTCTTCTGTTTTAACATGACTACCTTTATGTGGGTTTAATCTATTTCCAAATGTAAACCTTTTATCTACTAAAAACCTGATACCATTTTCTGTCCAAAACCATTCTTGATTTCCGCCAGTTATATAATTATGTTTTTTTAAATATTTACCAACATTTTCTATTTTTTTATCAGTTGGTATATATTGTCCTTGATTATTATGTTGGAGATTACGTGTTATTAGATAGAATGGGTCAAACTCGTGGTCTTTATTAACTTTATTATTATTATTAATTTCTAAATTATTTAGACCTTTAGGGTAATGTTTATTTCTTACAATGTCTAATTTATTATAGTCAATTCTTGAATTACTATCAATTGTGTATAAATATAATGATACAAAATTTGGAGATACTTTTTTCTTAATTACATTTTCTCTTATATTTTCGTAATATTTTATATCTCTCCATACTTCAAAATTATCATAATTAATTTTTTCATTTAATTTATAACATCTTTTAGCACCATCACTTAATTCATATATTCTTACATTTACACCAGTTGATTGTTTTGCTATATTTAAACGATTTATTTCAGGCTCATGTCTGATAGGATATGCAGAACTATATAGTAAAAAACCTTTGGATAAAGACTTGTATGGATTTTTATCAATACTATATGGATTAACTTCCAATAGTTTGATATAAGACAATAATGTTCTTTTTGAACCAGTAGAAATACTTAATTCTTCACCATCTCCATTCTCTAAAATCATACTTCTGAAAAAATTAGTAAGTTGTTTTCTTTCAAATACACTTTTTAATGAAAATACAAATCTATCACCAGGTAACATGTCCTCGTAAACTCTATTTATTGTCATGTGATTTCCGTTTACAGGATTTGCAAATGACATTGTTACAGGTTTAACAACATGTACTTTATTTGGTTGTGTTTCCCATGGATGTAAAGGATGCCCGTGTGTAGCAAACGGATTATGTGATAGAACTTCTGTAGGAATATACGGTTGTGGTTTACTCTTATTTGTCAAATCATATATTTTTTGTTCTGCCAAAAGGGGTGGTTCTCTATTTACAGGTGGTTTTTCTTCTCTAGATTTAGAATAAGTATCTCTTGCATCATTTGATAAATAGGGATTATTTCTTTCTTTATTATATGGATTTCCTTCTTGTCTCATATTACCACCCGTTTGATTTAGAGTTCTAGTTAAAATTTCTTTAGGTCCATTTATATCTGTCCTTTTTATTCTTTCACAAGTTTCACTATCTGCAACATATCCGGTTTGACGTAATTTTCTAGATAATTTCTTACTTGATGATTTTACTTCAGTTCTATTTAATTTTACTTCGCTATATATTTCGCTTTGATTTCCTAATATACTTTTTGAGTCTGAAAGTAAATTTGTCATAAAAACATTTTTATTAGTTTCTTTAGAATTATGTTTCATATAAATCCCATTAGAAGATTTTTTTTCATTTATATTATTAATTATTTGTAAAGATTTAAAATAACTATCATTTAAAATATTATTTGGTGTCATAAATTCATCTGGATTAGTAGAACCAATATATTTTTTAGGAAATACTCTATTCAAAAAATCTTGTGTTTCAGAATCACTTCCTGAAAATTTATTAAATTTATACATTTTGTTTAAAAAATAATGTAAATCAGTATATTTATTTCCAATAATTTGTTCTTTTGTCTGTAATATAATATTTGATTCAGATTTTGAAAATGAACTTATCTTAATGAAAATCTTATTATTTTTTATCTCAAATATTTTCTCATTGTGTTTGTATTTTATATTTGAACTCAAATTATTTTCTTGAACCAATATATTGCCTAATCTCATGTCATTATGAGTAAAATCAGGATATTCTTTTTGAATTACTGACAACGTATGGATTAGTTGAAAGAAAATAATCTTATAATCTATATCTTTATTTACACTAAAGTAGTCTTTTAAAGTACGGGATGAAAAGAAATTTTCTTTAATTCTTAATGAAAATACATCAATAATTTTATTATCATCTAATAAATTATTATAAATGTCAAACATTGGATAATTTTTTAAAATTCCTTTTATATCATAATATGGCATATCTATATTTATTATTGGTAATAATATATGTGATGTTTTACCATCTAATACCAATTTACTAAAAACATACGAAAATAATGAATCTTTATTATTAGAATTATTCATTTTACTTATACTGCTTTTTTTATTATATGGAGTTATATATATATTTGTTGAAAAATTATTACACAATCTTTTTAAAATAGTCATATTTGTTGTGTCATTAAAATTAATTAATTGAAAACTACCTTTATTTATTTCATTAAATAATTCACTATTATATTTATTGGTATGTGTTACTTTAATATCATCTATATTAATATTTTTTATATCAATAGAGGTAACCTGATAACAAGATTTATCTGATAACTCATAACTAAAATTATAAATTAAATTAATTTTCTCATCTAAATCAATTGATAATTTGGTGGTCATATATATCTTACTAGATTTTATTAAATTTAAATTATATATTCTATTTGTTTATTTGTAGTTAGTTTATTGTAATTTGTTACACCCTTTGTTTTATTTAAAAAACTAAGAATTTCTAAACACATCGATTCAAAATGAACAATGTGTCTTGTACCTGATGATATTCTTAATTCATATTTTGATATAATATCTATTATATTATATTTCAAATAAATATTACTTAATTTCTCTGTTAAATTTGTCATTAAACATGTTAATATATTTTTAACATATATATTTGTTATAAATAAAATATAAAACTTCTCTCTTACCTCTTTCACAAAATTACCAATGAATTTTAAAGTTATTTCTTCTTTTGTTAATATTAAACTTACCAAATTATCAATTACTATTTTCCATGAATGTGTATTTGGTACACCGTATTTTTTCATTTCAAGTAACCATATCGTATTATTTACTTTCGACTCACAGTTATCTAAAATATATTTATAATCTTCTTTATCTAATTTAATGTTTTCATTCATTGAAATATGAGTCAAAGTTTCTATTATCTGTAAATTATTTGGCAAAGGTACTCTTATCAATAAACATCTACTTCTTAATGGTTCAATTATTTTTGATAATTGATCGCATATAAAAATAAATTTACATGTATCTGCATATTTTTCCATTGTTCTTCTTAATGATGCTTGTGCCGAATATGATAAATTATCTATCTTGTTTATTATTACAACTTTAAATAATTTTTTATATTTGAAAATAGTTAAATTCTCAGTTTTGGCGTATTCTTGAATGATCTCCTGTATTAAATATTTATCGAATCCATTATTATTAGGTTCAATTATAATATGATAACGACTTTGATTTATCATAACTTTTTCCTTTGAATTACTATAACCGCTAATTGTATACTCAATTTCTTTTGTTTCTATATTTCCATATATTTTTTTTAACAAGTTATCTACAACATATTCTTTACCACATCCTTTGGGACCATATAATACTAAATGTTGAAGATTTGAATATCTCCAACTTTTTGTTTCTAATTCTTTTATTATTTTTCGAAATTCTGTTTTATTTTTTTTTAACAAATCGTTTGAATCCTTATAAATTTTCTGATGAGAATCAAATGTATCTAATAATTTTTCAATTATATCTTGATGACATGTTATATAATTACTATCTTTTTGATATTTATCTACGAGAAACATATATTAGATTATATTATGTTAATAGTTTAAATGCATTTTAATATATAAACAAAATAATAAGAATATTAATTATTCATATTATCATTATTTAATTTATTTGCAATCATTGCATTGACAATATACATCCATATAGTTTTTAATACATATTTTTTTGAATGTAATTTGATCAATTTCTTGTAAAAATAGATCTATTTTATTTTTATCTACTGATGGCATAACTACAACATGTGCTATGTTTCCAGTACATGCTAATTGCCATTTTAATACAAATTCTTCATTTGGTCTTTCAAATATAATTGTACTTGATAAAGAATTCCTAAATGATGAAATACCTCTTTTTTGTAACTCTTTTTCTAAATACTTTGCATTAGTCATTGTATTTTTAACATCTTTTCTAAACCCTTCATACCCTTTATTTGCAATAACATTCCAAATAAATAGAGATGATAATCCATTCCTAGAACCGGTTATAGTACTATCAATAGAATTTAAATATTCAATAGGCTTTAATAAAGGTGCCATTAAATGTTTTCTCGTTAACATAACACCACATGGCATTGGACATCCTAAAAATTTATGTCCAGAAATAGCAATTGAATCAATATTCATTGTAAAATCAACTGTTACTGAATTCGCTGATTCTAAAAATGGTAACATCATTGCAAATAATGCACCATCACAATGAATATAATATCTTTCACGTGGAATATTTAATTGTTTTAAAACACCTATTATACCATCTATATTATCTACAGCACCTTTTACAGTTGTCCCAATATTAACATTTATAATAACAGGTTTATCTTTATTTTTACTTATTTCACTTCTTAATAAATCTAACCGCATACAACCATCCCATGAAGTAGGTATAGATTTAGCTTCCATTCTATAAAGATGGGCTGCTTTAAAAATAGAATAATGACTTTCATCAGATGAATATAATATTCCATCTGGAAAATTTTCTCTTGCAATTAGTATTGATTGTAAATTGCCTTCAGTTCCGGAATTTGTAACATATCCCCAATAATCATCTAATTTCCACAATTTTGAAAAAAATTCAAGAATTTCTAATTCAAATTGCCTTGAATGTACACCATAATTTGATGCATTAAATGGATCCCCTAAATTATTTATAGAATATTTAAAAAATCTACTTAATTCTTCATATTCGAAATCAAGATTATATGGATATCCAAGATGAAATTTAGTTCTATCTTTAATATATTCTTCGAATTTGTCAAGTATATCTTTCTTTGTAGATTTATTTAAGCTACTGAAATTGTCCATTACAAAATAAAAGTTTATTTATTTAAATATTAATATAACTTTGAGTATTATGTATAAGAAAAAATCTTTAATCGAACCTTTCAATATTCAATTATTTACATTTTCTGATAAAGTTTCAAAAGAAGAATTAAATATATTTAAAAATGATTTAAATTCTTTATTTACCAGTAAGCAACCCTTCTATATAATATTTGATATGGCTGCATTAAAATCATTTGATATTAGTATTTTTATGACTATGACAAAACATATATATAAAAATAAAGTAGCTGTAAAAGAATTTATGAAAGCGAGTTCAATAATTGTAAGCCCTGGTATAGCACCATTAATTAAAATAGCATTAAAATTTAACAC